>Ga0081539_10002992_pt1 | contig 22121 bp, 27 predicted proteins | sample TabmetS4T2R2_FD_71023 | JGI IMG/M metagenome (GOLD analysis project Ga0081539, IMG submission 71023) | Tabebuia heterophylla rhizosphere microbial communities from the University of Puerto Rico - S4T2R2 | ecosystem: Host-associated > Plants > Roots > Rhizosphere ...
CCGCAAGCGGGTGCGAGCGGGTAGCAAAGCGCGCCGACGGGCACAAACGTCCTGGGAGGCCAGGCGCGGCGGCGCCGCCTCTGCCGGCGGGCCACGGAGGGCGGGCGGCCCCAGGATCAGCCCCGGGGGGCGCCGCTGGGTGCCGGCGCGCGGCTTTCTGGCCGTGCCGCGGCCTGCCGTGGCCCTCTGCAGGGCGCCCCAGCCACCACGCGGCCCGGAGGGGACCCGGGAACCGCCACGGGGCACCCTGGCCCTGCCCGGTCGACGGCGCCGGAGCGCGCCTGGCAACCGTCGCGTGCCGCGCGGGCGTGAGGGCAAGCGGTGGTGCCCGCCACCACTGCCGGGGGCGTCTCACGCCCTGGCGGCCAATGCTTTAATCGGGATAAGCTCAATCGAATAGATCCATACAGATAATACGGCGACACAACCACAGAGAAATACCATGGGACTTACAGGATATCTCCTGTGCCCTGGGTGGAAGCGATCTGCCAGCGCGCCCGGGCCGCGGGAGTCCTGTGCATCGTGGATGGGGCCCACGCTCCCGGCCACCTCCCGCTCCATCTGCCGACCATCGGGGCGGATCTCTACACGGGGGCCTGTCACAAATGGCTCTGCGCCCCCAAAGCGGCGGCGTTCCTCTATGCCCGCCCCGAGCTCCAACCCTGGGTGGAGCCCCTGGTGGTCAGTTGGGGCTACGAGAGCGCCCAGCCCAGCGGCTCCCAGTTTATCGACTATCATGAGTGGCAGGGGACACGCGCCCTGGCGGCGTTCCTGACCGTGCCCACGGCCATTGAGTTTCAGGCCCAGCACGGGGGGGCGGTGCGCCAGCAGTGTCATCAGCTGGCCTGTCGGACCCGCCAGCGGCGGCACGCCCTGACGGGCCTGGAGCCAATCTGCCCGGAGTCCCCCCAATGGTTTACGCAGATGTTCGCGGCGCGCCTGCCGGTCCACACGGATCTCGAGGCGCTCAAACAGCGGTTGTATGAGGAATACCGGGTGGAAGTACCGGTGGTCGCCTGGAATGGGCAGAAGTTCATTCGTGTCTCGTTGCAAGGCTATAACACACCGGGGGACGCGGACGCCCTGGTCGAGGCACTGGTGCGGCTGCTGGAGACTGCTTCCCCGTGAGCGCAGTTCATCAGCTCAGGAATGCCTCCTCAAGCTGCTGACTCGTTGGCTGTTCTACCTCGAACTTTGCGGATTCTGCTTGCTGTCAATCGGGGGAGACGCGACAAGAGCCGATGTTCATATGGCTATGTTGACCGCGATTTCTGACGCATATAACCTCTTGTTATTGTAGGAGTGAAAATCTGCGACCCAAGGCGTAATTTTTGATCAGCCCCGCTGCCCGACGCTGCTTTCGCCACAGTTTTTTGTCATAGCCTTATCCTCACAAAATCAGTGAATTGCGGATGGGCGTTTCTCTGCGTGCAAGGGACCCCCTGTTGTTACACACTCTCGTGGAGTCGGTGCTGGGCGAAGCACACGAAGCCGCGAGGATTCTGGTATCACGCGGCGCGTGCCTACGCAGGCCCACGCGGCGGATGCCTGTGGCGCCCCGCACAGCGGCAAGAGGGGTGAAACACGCCGCCTCGTATCCCCTCAGCGGGGCCACGCTTTCCGAAGCCGGACCGGAAGGGAGGGATCATGACCGCTCTTTTTTCTGGGTTGGCACCGGCGTGCCAGGAATCTTCACCTTGACCGCACCGAGTTGGGTCCGGGTGGTAAAGAACAGGGTCTTCCAGTCCTCACCGCCGAAGGCCAGATTGGTCGTGGCAGGTGCCCCGTGGACGATGCGTCCTAGCTTTTTGCCCTGCGGATCCAGAATCCATATCCCCCCTGAGCCCCCACAATACACGTTGCCTTCCCTGTCCACCTTCATCCCATCAGGCACGCCCGGCTCACTGCCCCGCAGGTCGGCGAAGACCCGGTCGGTCTGCTTCGCCAGCATCCCCGTGGGCAGCAGGTCAAAGGCCCGGATGTGGCCACGCCGCGAGTCGTTGATGTAGAGCACGCTTTCATCAGGGGAGAACGCGAGCCCGTTCGGTTGGACAAACGTGTCGATCAAGAGGCTCAGGGTACCGAGATCGGGTGTGAGGCGGTAGACACCCGCAAAAGTCAGATCCCATTGCTCGGGCACGATGCCCGCGTTCGGGTCGGTAAAGTAGTAACAGCCGTCGGACTTGACCACTACGTCATTGGGCCGGTTCAGCCGCCGCCCCTGGAAGCTGTTGGCGATGACGGTGAGGCTCCCGTCGAGTTCGTACCGCGTGACCCGGCGGGTGTCATGCTCGCAGGCGACGAGCCGGCCCTTGAGGTCGCGAGTCAGGCCATTGGCGCGGTTCGTCGGCTCGTGGTCTACCGACACCCCCTGGCCAGGTACGTACTTCATCCGTCGATTGTTGTGAATATCACTGAACAGCAGGTACCCGCCGTCCTGCCACCATACCGGTCCTTCGGCAGGTCCCAAAGGACCCCCGAAGCCCTCCGCCAACTCCTGGATTGGTTCGGATGGGGCGATAAGCTTGTCCAGCTCCGGCGCGAGTTGCTCGATCCGCTTGGCCGCTTGGGCTCCGACACTCCTGATGCCCCCCGACAGCGCCAGGGTGCCGACTGCCACGGCCCTCCCCAACACGTCTCGGCGTGAGAGGCTGTTCTGCGTACGCATGCTGCCCCCTTCCTCGCAAACTCTTGCGTCTCATGTGATACGTGTGTGCCGCGTTACATTGGTTGCGTAGGACGCATTATAGACCTTTTCTTGCGTGGACCCAACCACATCAGCCCCTGTCTCCTGCCGTGCGCCACAGACACATCATGCCTCTATGCGCCAACCTATAGGAGAGGTCGCTCACTCTCCCGCGCGTCGTCCGCGGGGGACAGCCACCGCCCAACCGCGCGCCTCCCGCCCCACACCGCGCCGGCGGGGCACCGCCGCCCAGCGGTGACGGTGCCAGATATACGGTGCCCAGAAAGCGGCCGCCAAGTGAGGCACGTCTCGCTCGGCATCTTCCATCTACCAGGGACACACGGCTCTTGCGCCCCGGCGCGTTTTCTGGCACTGTGCCTCATGGCGTCTTTCGGTCACCTGCACAGTGGCGTCGCCGTCAGAGGTCGGGCGATAGTGGGATGCCGGAGCGCCGGTGTGCATCCGTGCCTCGGGAGAACGTTGCGTGAATATCTTTGTGGGTAACCTGGCTTTTACCACCACGGCGCAGGACCTCCGCCAGCTCTTCGAGCCTTATGGCAGTGTCGACGCGATCCGGATCATGACCAACCGTGAGACTGGTCGTGCGCGGGGCTTTGGCTTCGTCGAGAGGCCGAACACCCGCGCGGCGCAGACGGCGATTGACGCCCTCACCGGCACGTCCCTGGCCGGCCGTGCCCTCACCGTCAATAAAGCGCGGCCGCGCGAGCCGCGCCGGGAACCACGCCAGCCGCGTTGGGAAACCGCCGAGCGTCGTCGCTGCATACCACGACGGCGCGCCCCTCGTCAGGGTGTTGGTGTGCTGCCAGGCAGCCTGCGCCTGTGCCAATGCCGCCGTGGCGCGCTCCCAGCGCTGCCGCGTCCATGTCGGGTCTGTCCGGCTCACGAGGCCAAACGCCTCACCGTGCCAGCCGGCCCGGGCCAGCTGCGTGCGCACATACCGCACAAGGCAGCATCAGGTGAGAGTGCTAAAGGCGCGGCGGCGGGCGGTGGCGCGGCCCGGGCCGCCGCGCCATAGAGATAGGTCTTCAACCGCACCTGCGCGACATCCTCGTCACTGTCGATCACAAAGTGCCAGTGCTGCCGTTGCACCAACGCGGCAAAGAGTCCACAAGGATTCTGACTCCCGACGACCTGGGCATGCTCGGCCAGGGCGAGGAAGGTCAGCCGATCGTTGTCACTCTTCCCGAGCAGGCCCTGTGTCTGGGCCTGCGCAAAGAGGGTCAGGAGGCGCCCGGTGTCCTGCAGATCTGCAGGGACGATGTGCCGCAGGGTTGAGGGCTGGAGGGTGGTCGGCGTGCGGTGTTCCTGGACCTGTTTCTTTACACCAGCAGAGAGTCTACTGGAGGCGGGGACTATAGGCTGGTGCGGTGGGGATGGGGTGGGGAAGTCCGCCTGTCGAGCGGGTTGTTGGTGTTCCTTAGGAAGGGGTGGTAATCCGGTTGTGGGTTGTGTACCTCTCGCCTGGGCCGCGCCGTGCAGCATCATGGAGAAATGTCGCCATACCTTGGGGTATACCGGTCCTCCCTGAGGCGGTCAGGGAGGGCCAGGAGAGGGGGCAGGAGGGAGGGGAGCCCCGGCCCGCAAGCTCCGCAGCCCGGCCGGCCAATAGGGCATCGGAGTCTGAGTGCGGGCACACCGGGCCCATGGCGCCGGCCCGGCGGGCGAGGGGCGGGCAACAGGACAAAGGGCCCCAGCGAACGCGCCAAGCTGTCCACGATGCACGCGCCGTGGAGCTGGCGCCATGGACCTGGCCCAGACTAGCCCGCTGTCGTGAGCCGGATGAGGCGCAAGTCTCACGGCCGGGGCTAACGGGGGCATGGGGAGACGTACCGTCAGGCAACGCGCCCTGTGCTACCCAGTGCTAATTCCCGCCACTTGAAACCAGGTAAAATATGGTAGTCCTGGAGAACAATAACGGGCACGTCAGGCAGCTTTCGGCAGAGGGGCCGCCTCTTTTTCGTGCTCTTCTAGCATCTCCGCGTGAGTAGGTGCTTGTGTCCTTCCCAGGATCTCGCCCTGAAGAGCTGGGATCAGCAGACGTGCCATCCGTTCGTCCATCTGCTTGCGGAGGCCTGGATCGGTATGCACAGGCAACCCGATATACTCCCTATAGCTCCAGACATGATCGGTCAGACCTAGGGCCATCGCTGGGGTACGCGACGTGTGCCGTTGACGCAGGCTCGTGTGTGGCATCACAAAGTTGTAGAGGCTCACCATGAACCAGACCTTCCCGCGGGGCGAGCGTGGCTCCAAGACAGATACCGCGTGCGACGCCGCAGGGGCGCGACCAGCCCACGCCAGGTGCCATACCAGCGTTCCATAAAGGCTGTCTGGATCGTCTCTCCGAGTTGCCGCAGGCGCAACTGCTTACCAAACCGGCGCAGCCCACCGACGACGCGTCTGCTTACCGCCACGACATGGCCCGCCTTGTCGCGGACCTTCACGCCCTGCGCCTCGCCCAAGTTTTGGGGGGCCACCAGCCGGAGTTTGGGCTTGCGGCCTACTGTCCCACGACGTCGCGGACGCTAGACGACCCCCACGCCCTGCGGCAGTGCCGCAGGATAGGCCTTCCACCCGTCTGTCAGAAAGAGCGAGAGCGCCTGAGCGCGCGCGACGACCTGCGCGATGAGTGCGGCCGCCGTGTCTTGGCTACGCGGTCCGAAGTCGCCCCATAGGAGGACCCAGCTCCCCATGGCCAATGCTGTATGGAGCCATTCTACCCGTCTTGGTCGCAGCTTCGACTGGGCCTCATCCACTTGGACCCCTTGCACGTCTACCTGCTGCACGACCTGCTGATGATGGGTCTGCGCACGGTGGGCTGCCACTGATTGAAACCGAGGGACGGTCTTGAGATCCACCGCACAGATATCGGCTGTACCCTCATCACAGACACCCCACCGTTGACATTTTAGGAGCTGGGTCACAGTCGCTTCGGGGAGCTTGCTCCGAGCCATCAGGGTCCCCGCCCGTACAGAGAACTCCCGGTCGCATGCTGTGCAACGCAGCCGTTCGATGTGTTTGTCTTTGCCTGTCCACGACCGCTGTACGATGTTCCCGGCGCCGGGACGATTGAAGCATGGACACGGTGGATTGGGGCACGAGAATCGAGTATACCTCTCCTGCGCTGGCGTCGTTGATATCATCGCGGTCCTCCTTTGAGCGAGATTGGACCAAATGATATTGATTTAACGCCAGTTTTTCCACGTTACTATTCTCCAGGACTACCCAATTTTCGGCTCGTGAAGGCTTGCCTGTCGCAGAAGTCTGTCGCATACAAGCGTCATCAACGTACCGCCCTGCAACGTGTCGCGTTGCAGCAGGCCGGCGGCACGACGCTCGCACGGACGCAGGCCTTTCAGGCGCGACGGTGCCGCGCCCTGCCCTCACCCGCTGCCGCCCAGCCCTCCGACCAACGCGGCCACCGGCATGTGCCGCGCCAGCCGGCCTGGGCGGAGTCACTCGCGGTGCGTGCGTGACGCACCTGCGCCGCGGTGAGCGAGCACGGGAGAGGGTGACCCAGGCAGTGGGCAGCTTATCAGGAGTCCTGTGCAGGGACGGAGATACCTCCAGGACTGGCGATGCCGCTGTCGCAGGGCCACGATCGCCAGTCCCTCTCACCCGCAGGGCTCACCCGCTGGTACCGCCTGCGCGCCGCTCGCGTGCGCCGAGGAGATTGTCATGAGAGGGCGCCATGGTACGTGGCCCACCTGCCAATATCAACATCATTTTCACCTGCCACCGAGGCTCCTCGTGGATGCCAGGGGCATCATCGGGCACGCGTGGCGTCCCGGATGGTGTGTCCAAGTTTTCCCTCAGCATCGCGACCGATGGGGCTGCTTGGGAAAAAGCCTTTTTCTATCACGTATTGACTTGCTTCACAGACGGTGTACACCCCCGAAATCCACTATGAGCCTGTATGGTTTCCGTGGTGGAACGCTGCGCTGTACAGTATGTTCAGGCATCGGAGACCCCTTCAGAAAGGATCCTCCATGACGGCTCACATCGAAGCAGCCCGCGCGCTCTATGCGCGTACGCTCCAGGAGCAGTTCGCCCTCGGGGCCTTTAACATGGACAATCAAGAGACGCTTATTGCTATCGCGCGCGGCTGCCAATAAGCAGGCGCCCGTGCTCGTGGAGGTCTCGAACGACGAGGTGCAGATGCTCGGTCTGCGCAATGTGCGCTGTTTAGTGGACAACAACCGCCAGGAGTATGGCATCGAGATATACCTGAATTTGGACCGCGCGCCAAGCGTGGAGGCGGCCCAGGCAGGCATTGACGCGGGCTTCGAGTTTATCCATATCGACTTTAGCCAGGCCAAGCGCGACGCGACCGAGGAAGAGATCATCGCGGCGACCAAGGCGGTGGTGGCATACGCCAAGCGGACGGGGGCACTCGTGGAGAGCGAGCCGCACTACTTTGGCGGGAGTTCGAACGTGCACCCCGAGGCCATCGACTACGCGGCCATTCAGCGCACTTTTACCACGCCAGAGAGGGCTCGGCAGTTTACCGCGGCGACCGGGATCGATACCTTTGCCGTGGCCATTGGCAACCTGCATGGCCTCTATCCCGTGCCCAAGCAGCTGGACCTGGCGCTCCTGGAGCGGATTCGCGCGGCAGTCCCCGGCTATTTGAGCCTGCACGGCGGCTCTGGCACGCCCGAGGCGCAGTTTCGCGGTGCCGTGGCGCGCGGCATCTCCAAAATCAATATCAACTCGGAGCTGCGGCAGGCGTATCGCACCACGCTGGAGGCGCAGCTGCAGGCTCACCCGGAGCAAGTCGCGGGGGTGAAGCTGCTAGGGCCGGTGCTCGACGCCGTGCAGGCGGTGGTGGAGCAGAAGCTGGACGTGTTTGGCGCGGCGGGCAAGCGTGTGCTCTAGCCCATCAGCCCGCAGAGGCACGAGGAGACGGTGATGACCATGGCGAAGGGCGCGCCGAGGCGTGGTCTCGCCGCGTGAGATCACGAGACGACGGGCTAGGCACTCCCAGCCTCCCGTGAAAGCCCACCTCGGCATGCCCATAGATATCTCTGAAACACTCCAGGGTACTCTGTCTCAAGCAGTTCTTTTCCTGTGTCATCGACGAACCGGAGCGCAGACCCCCATGAGCGACACCATCCAGCTGTACAACGCCCACGGCCGACGCCTGTATCTCAGTGCCATTGAGCGTGACACCTTCCTGGCCGCGGCCACGCACGCCGACCGGCCCCTCCGGACCCTGTGCAGTGTGTTGTATTATACCGGGTGCCGGATCTCGGAGGCCCTGGCCCTCATCCCGCGCCGCATCGATCTCCACGACCAGACCATTATCTTTGAATCTCTCAAGAAGCGTCGCCGGGGCGTGTAGCGGGCCGTGCCCGTCCCGCCATCGCTGCTGGATACCCTCGATATGGTGCACGGCCTCCGCGAGGCGTACAAACGGCACAATAAGGCGCTGCTGGAGGCGGCGTTATGGCCCTGGTCGCGGGTCACGGCCTGGCAGCAGGTGAAAGCCGTCATGCGCGCTGCTGCCATCCCAGACGGTTCGCGCCAAAGCCCGAAGGGGTTACGGCATGGTTTCGCTATCCATGCGCTGTCCAAGGGGGTGCCGCTGAATATGGGGTCGAAGTGGATGGGCCACGCCAAGATGGAAACGACAGCGATCTACTGCAACGCGGTGGGCGAGGAGCAGCAGACGCTCGCGGCGCGGATGTGGACACGGTAAGGGCACGCGCCATCCGTAGACGATGGGACGTGTGCGACCATGCTATGCGAGGTGTGGCGGCGCCGCCGCCCAGACCGGCAGCGCCGGAGACCGTGCTGCGCGGGCACGGCTCGCGCGGCGGACGCCCTGGTCGCCTTAGGCAGAGGCGGCGAGTTTCCCCTCCTTCTTGGACCGCTTGGCCGCCTTCTTTTCTTTTAGCGTCAGGAGTGGTTTCTTCTTCGCTTCTTTTTTCTGGGTGCGTTCTTTGGGCATGGGCTGCGCTCCTCAGCGTACAGGTGTGCTTCGGGTCAACACTTCATTATACCGCGCTGTGGGACTGCCTGTCCTCAAGCAAAAAGAGACAAAGGTATTCGCGCGTTCTGCGAGCTAGTATACACTCTACTTTTCGTTTTACCTAAAAATACTATAAGCGAGGATAAGCGCGGCAAGCTGTTGAAAATACGCATACCCTCTTTTACATGGCAAAAGAGCGTCTCCTAGCCGCTCTGGAGCGCGGGTCGTAGGAAGAGAGAAGCCTGGTATTCTTCCTAACTGCCCTTCTCGTCTCTTTTGACCCTGATTTTTGTCGCGGCCAAGCTGTTGTGTTGTAAGGCTGAAATATTGTGGCGAAATGCTTAATTTCTGACGCACCACTCTCTGACCTTCTGGCCTTCTTCTGCTGTTTCCTTTGGGCCATCCGTGCCGTTGCTCTCTGCCATTGGCTTTCCGATTGCTGTGGATTGTGGCTCCAGCACTCCCGGGAAGCAATAGGTCCACACGGATGGCCATACCGTCCCGGCACCGTGTGCTACGCATACCACACGCGCACACGCTGCTGGTGCGGACCGGCACCATGCAACGCCCTCCATAGCCGCGCTGGCGCTCCCCGGTGCGCTCGACCGCACGCCGCTCTGGTGCCTGGGGGCGTCCACCACGCCGTAGACGCGTACTGGTCTGAGCGCGGAGGCGCACTGTCACGCGCAAACCGCAGGCGGCCGGGCGCGCCCGGCCCTGCGCTGTGCCCTCCGGGGCGTTCTCACTCGCCCCGCGGCAGGAGGTCCCGTATAGTGCAGAGGCTCGGACGATCCTGGCGGTCACCAGCCGCCGACCCACGGTCCCACGCGCGTCCGCCGGGCAGGGCTCGTCCCCCCGGCACGCCGCACCACACAAAGGACACCCTATGACACCGCAGACCCAACAGTCCTCTGCCCCCCCGGCGCCCGTCCGGCTCTCGCTCGACACCCTCACGCAGCGGAACATCGAACTCATGGCCGCGCTCGAGCATGTGGAAGCCGCCAGGCACTCCTGGGCCGAGCGCATCAGAGGGTTCTGTCGCAAGTTTGCCCCGGAGGTGATTTGCGGTATGCTCTCCTGCGGTGACGCAGCGGACCCCGAGAGGGAGAGCGACAAGGGCCGTCAGCGTCACCGGGGCTCCGTGTCCCCGGCCCTCCTGCTCCTGGGTCTCCGCGGGGAGGTGGCGTACCCGCGGAGCCCGCGCCAGGTCGCAGCACGCCTGCGCCCCAGGGCGGGCCCACTATCCTCCCTGGTACTCCTGTGCTATAGTGCACCCTCTGCGTCGCGTCTAGCGGCCGTTGTGGCTCTTGTGCCGGTGGTAGACAGCGCCCGCGCGCTGGAAGGAGGGACTATGCTCGTCACGCAACAGCCCGTGCTGCGGCGCTTCTGGTACGCCGCGGTGCCCCTCAGTCATCTGCAGGACGGCCCCCGGCCGTTCACTCTCCTGAACACCACCATGGTGCTGTTTCTCGATGCCGAGGGCCGGCCGGCGGCACTCGCGGACCGCTGCTGCCATCGCACCGCCCAACTCTCGAAAGGCAGCACGGCCGAGGGCCTCCTCGTCTGCGGCTATCACGGCTGGGCCTACAACCGGACCGGCCACTGCGTCCGTATCCCGCAGGCCGACGCCCAGTCCATACCGGCGGACGCGCAGGTGCCCGCCTACCGCTGTGCGGCGCACCACGGCTATGCCTGGGTCGCACTCGAGGACCCGCTGCTCCCGCTGCCCGACACTCCGGAAGCCCAGGACCCGCAGTTCCGGCGCATCGACCAGTTCTACGAGGTCTGGCAATGCGCGAGCCTGCGGTTTCTGGAGAACGCGTTCGATAACGCGCACTTCGCGTTTGTGCACACGCGCACCTTCGGCCAGGGCGACCAGCCCACCCCCTCGAAATACGCGCTGTGGCCCACCGCATGGGGGTTCGACTCCGAAACGATCGTGCCCGTGCACAATCCCCCCCACGCCGTGCGGATCACGGGCGACCCCCATCCCGTCACGACGCGGCATCTCCGGAACAAGTGGTTCCTGCCGTTCACACGGGTCTTTCACGCCACCTATCCCAGTGGACGCCAGCACATCATCATGCATTGTGCGACGCCGATCGACGACCGGACCATGCAGCTATGCCAGTGGCTCTATCGCAACGATACCGAGGCGGACTGCGCCACGGCGGAGCTCATCGCCTGGGACCGGGCGATTGTGGATGAGGACCGGGCGATCCTCGAAGCGACCGAGTACGATGTCTGCATCGATACGCGCCACGGCGTCGAGTGCCACATGGCCTCGGACCAGCCGGGGCTCCTGATGCGTCAGCGGCTGCTGGAGGTCCTCCACACGTATGGCGAGACGGAGGTGCATCGGTAACGGGCCCAGGGACATGCGCGGGGGGCGCCGTGGCTGTCATTCCCGAAAACCCAAACCTGCTACCATGCTTGACTTTTCTCTCGTATGACGGCACGCTGGATCAGCCCATGCGTACTCCTGCAGACGCCCTCTGGGAGGTCTCACCATGCGACCTGTCATTGCTGCTCTGTGCGCCTTTATGGCCTCGTTCTTCCAATCCCGCTGGGCCGTGCAGCTGAAAATTCTGGCGCTCCAGCATCAGCTGGCTGTGTATAAGCAGACCGTCTCGCGCCCGAAGCTCCGGCCATCCGATCGCTTTCTATGGGCGTGGCTCTCGCGCCTGTGGCCGGGCTGGCACCAGGCGCTGGCGTTCGTGCAGCCCCAGACCGTACTGATGTGGCAAAAGAAGCGATTTCGCGACGACCGGCGAGGTTTGCGTCAGCAGAGCCAACCTGGGCGTCCCGCCATTGCTCAAGAAGGTCGAGCACTCATCCGGGACATGTGGCGGTCTAATCCCACGTGGGGATCACCGCGGATCGTGGGCGAGATCCGGAAGCTGGGCATCAATGTGGCGAAATCCACGGTGGAAAAGTACCGTCCGCACGTCCACAAGCCGTCCTCACCGACCTGGAAGACCTTGCTCACCAATCATGTCCACGACATGGTCGCCTGCGACTTTTTTCTCGTCCCGACCGCCACATGCCGCGTGCTCTTTGTCGTCATCAGGCTCGCGCAGGAGCGCCGTCGCATTGTACATGTCAATATCACCGAACATCCCACGGCGCAGTGGACCGCTCAGCACATCATTGAGGCATTTCCCTGGGATACCGCGCCGCGCTATCTCCTCCGGGATCGGGACGCGATCTACAGTGTGGCGTTCCAACACCGCATCAAGCCCATCAGCATCGAAGAAGTCAAGACTGCCCCGCGCAGTCCGTGGCAAAATCCCTACTGTGAGAGGCTCATTGGGAGTATCCGTCGCGAGGTGCTTGATCAGGTCATCGTCCTCAGTGACCGGCATCTTAGGCGCGTGCTCGCTGCGTATCTCTCCTATTACCACCGGTTTCGTACCCATCTGTCACTCGCTATGGATTGCCCCCAACCCCGCGCGGTCGAGCCCCCAGAAGTGGGCAAGGTGAGAGCCCCACCTGAGGTGGGAGGCCTCCATCAGCATGATGAGCGGCAGGCGGCGTGACGGCCGCTGGGAGAGCGGTTCAGCAGGAGAGAGAGACAAGGAGAATGATGTGCGCTCCCTATTGCGATTTCTGCTCATGGTGTTCCTGAGTATGGGGGTCTGGATGGCGGTCGGACTCGGGGTTGGCTTCCTTTTGCATCGGTTAGTCCCCGCGATTGACTTGGGTATGGCCACGTTAATCGGAGTCGTAACGCTTGGGGGCTGCTTTTTGTGGCTCAGTCGGATTTCAACTCTGGAGGCCCTCTATGGACACGACGACATCGAACTGCCTGATGCCACGTGGTCTACGACGCCACAGGCTGAATTAAGATCAGTGCGTCCAAAGCGGCGACGGCGACGGTCGTAACCCTCACGGCCTGATGATTGATGTCAGATATGGGCGCACGGGATACCAATACCACGGTGCTCCTCATGTGCTAGGAGTATTCGGGAACGACAGGCGAACGGCGCGGCATAAGGCCTGCCGGACGCTCGTACCGCGTTTGCCGTAATGCGTCTGTGGCGAGCGAGCGATTCCTGGCGCTGCCCGCGCTCTGTCACGCCGCGTGCCGCCTCTCTTCACGCTCGCGGGGGGTGTGCCACACGAGCGCGAGGCCGTGCGCCGTCACCGCCCCTACGACGATCGTGCCCCCAAGGAGGGCCCAGCCACTCGGGACCTCGCTGACGACGAGCCAGACCCACACGGGATTCAACACCGGTTCGATGACGGGAATCAGCATCGCCTCAATGGCTCGCACATGCGGGATAGCCTTGCCGTAGAGCAGGGTCGGGACCCCGAGTTGCACCACACCCGCCACGAGGAGGAGCCCCCAACTTCCTGGATCCGGCGGGGCCGCCCCCAGGAACGGAACCCCGACGACGGCAACCAGGACATTGGCGAGCCACAGGATGGTCAACGGGGAGGTCGCCGCGTGCTTCCGTAAACACACGACGAGCCAGGCCGTGGCCAGTCCACTCCCCAGGGCGCAGCCATTCCCGACCCACCCCTCCAGGGTCAGCTGCTCCCCACAGAAACAGCCCAGCCCGACCAGGGCGAGCAGGAGCGTTAGCCAATCGCCGCGGCGGAGGGGCTCGCGAAGCACCCAGGCACTCAGCAGCGCAACATAGAGCGGAGCGGTATACACCAGAAAGATGGCATTCGCGGCCGTGGTGAGCTTGGTGGCGACGACAAAGCCCAGCATCGAGACGGCCCCCGCTAGGGCGCCACTCAGGCGCCACCACGACCAGCCGCGGCGCCACTCCCGCAGGAAGAGCAGCAGGACGGCCGCGGCGATGGCACTGCGCACGCTGGCCAGGGCGAACGCTGGCCAGGCAATCCATTTGACCAGGAGACCTCCCGTACTCCACATCACGGCGCAAAGCACTAAGAGGACCACAGCGTGGCGGCGGTCGGCCATTGAGCGCAGGCTCCTTTCACAACGGTCAGAGGCGCAGGACGGGCTGAGGCGCAGAGGATAGGCCGGGAGTAGCCCCGTGCACGCGTGCAGGGATGGGCTGCTCACCAGATCATGGCTGCAACGCCCAGGGAGAGAGCCTCACTGCGACTGACCCGTGCCGTGATGTGCGCCATGGGCAGAACACCACCTCCCGCGCCCCGAGCCAAGGCACGGGCACGTATGCTGACCAGCATGTCAGGAGAGTCTAGCGGTTTGGCGTGGCCTTGGCCAGTGCGAGCAACGGCCTCGGTCTCCCACCGCCTATGGGCCATCCGGGCTGCGCAAGGGGGTAAGCTGTCATGCTACTCATAGAGACGCGCTACCGTACAGAGCGCCCTCTGTAAGATGCGCTCCTCCTTCGGCGCGGCCGCGGGAGCCAGGACCACGGGCACGAGCGTGAGTTCCTGCACGAGGGGTGCCACGGTGAGCGGCGCCAAATCCACGACGAGGGTCCTGCAGGTGCCCCGCAGGTCAAGCAACGCGACGGGGGTGATAAATGTGCGCGCCGGCACCTTGGCGGCGCGGCCCGCAGCGGGTGTGGCCGTGCCCGACAGGACGCCAGTCGCAACGAGTTGGCCGGTCTCATCGCGTCGCAATGCCTGCAGCGTCAGCCGCCCGTGAAAGGTGCCCCCATCGGCCAGACGGCCGGTCACGGGCATCTGCACGAGGGTCTTCGCGACGACAGCAGCCTCGCCAAGCGGCAGCAGGCACAGCAGCCCCAACCATGCGCTCACGCTAAGAGTGATGGAGAGCAGGCATCGTCTCATTATAAGACCTCCTTGTGAGAGTGCAGGACGCTCAAGGGATACTGTCAAGTGTTTTAGCAAGATTTGTGCCACAGGAGGGTAACGCCCTGGGGGAGGGCACCATGCTTGATGGGCAGCACCCGCCTGTAGAGGTGCCTGGAGGCCTCTCGCGCCACCATTGCGCGGGGGACCGTGCACCCCCGCGCCCATACACCCGCGAGCGCCGTGGCGGTCGCGTACCGCATCAAGGCGGTGAATGTTTCGGGACCTCCCCCACGCGGCTGGCGTGGTGTCAATGAGCCGGTCAGCAGCCCGCCCAGGGAGCTGGCGGGGCCTCCCTCACCTCGCTTGCCCTGCTGGCCGGCCCCCGTGTCTTGCCTGAGTTTCCGATGAGCCCGCTTGACTTCTCTTTGTGAATCCATTACACCAACCTCCCACGTCTCCATCCGAAGATTTCATCTCGACGCTGGGGGGGTGCGCTGTGTTTCAACGCCGCAAACTGCTCAGACGCCTCCAAGAAGTCGATCTCAGCCCCGATGAGGCTTGGGCACTGCTTGATCGTGTCCAAACGAACACCAGTAGTGCCGACGATCGCGAGCGCTTAGCCCACCTTATTCGGGTCACCACGGCGGTGACCGATTCCCTCCGGGCTGAGGCTGCCGAACCCGAGTCGTCTGCACCTCAGCGGCTGTCGCCTGCGCGCCAAGCCAAGCGCAAGCGGCAGTTGGCCAAGGCTGCCCGGCGCCGTCAGCGGCGGTAACCCGCCGCCAGGCAAGGACGCGGTTGTGAAGAAGCCCGCAGACCACGTGACGCTGAGTGCCGCAGAAGGCGAGGCGATGATCGCGCGTCTGTCGATCTATGCCCCAAGTCGCTCCGACTGTGAGATCCTTATCCAGGTGGTGCGGTGGTATTTTTGGCTGGTGTGGACCGTGCAGGAGGCGAAGCTGAGCCTCAAAAAGCTGCGGACGTTGCTGTTTGGCCAAGGCCCGAAGCCGCCCACGCGGTGCGAGCCTGCGGCATCATCGGTCTCCGCCTCCTCGCGTGGTGACAGCGAGGTGTCGGGCGACGGGTCGGCACGGGATGAGGAGGTCGGGGGGGCCACAGAAGCCGAATCCACGCCAGCGTCTGTGGTGGCAGCGGTGGAGACCCGCAAGCCCCGAGGCGGCCATCGGCCAGGCACCGGCCGCCTCGGCGCCGAGGCCTATAAGGGGGCCGAGCGCGTCGAATGCCGCCATGAGGAACTGGCGCCGGGCCAGCGCTGCCCGGTGTGTGGTCAAGGCACCTTATATGCGCTCCCTCCCAGCGTGGAGATTCGCATCGACGGCCAGGGCTTGCTCAGTGCCATGCGCTACGAGCTCGACAAGCTGCGGTGCTCGGCCTGCGGCCAGATCTTTACGGCGGAGTTGCCCGATGGCGTGGGCGAAGAGAAATACAGCACCCGTGCCCGGGCGGTGCTGGCGGTGAGCCGCTATTACCTAGGCCTGCCAGGCTATCGCGTGCAAGGCTACCAGGCGATGCTGGGGGTGCCAGTGCCCGATGCGACGCAGTGGGACCAGATCGAGAAGGTGGGGGATTGCGCCTACGTGGTGTTCGAGCAGATGGAGCAGGTGGCTGCCCAGGGCGAGTTGATCTTTCACGATGACACGGCGGTGCGCATTGTGTCGTTGCTGCAGGAGAACAGCACCCTGCTCGCCGCGGCTCAGGCCCAAGGCGTGTCAACACCCACGGAACGCACTGGGATGCACACCACGGCGCTGGTCGTGAAGGTGGGGGAGCACACCGCCATACTGTACTACTCCAGCCGCCGGCATGCGGGCGAAAACCTCCAGGGGCTGCTGGACAAACGGGAGGCGGGTCTTGCCAAACCGCTGGCCATGTCGGACGCGCTGACCAGCAATGCGGTGGCCGACGAATCGCGGCTGATTCGGTGTCACTGCCTGGCCCATGGGCGGCGCAAGTTCAGCGACTTGGAAGACGTGTTTCCGCAGGAGTGCCAGGTGGTGCTCCAAGTGCTCAGCCAAGTCTTCGACCACGACGAGCAGGCCCGCAAGGCGCAGTTGAGCCCCCAGGCCCGCCTGGCGTACCACCAAGCGCAGAGCCAACCGCTGATGGAGGCCCTGCAACAGTGGCTCGACACGCAGCTTGACGAGCATCTCGTGGAGCCCAACAGCGCGCTGGGGAAAGCGCTTGTCTATATGCAGAAGCACTGGGAAACGTTGACGCGATTTTTATCCGTGCCCGGTGCGCCGCTCGACAATAATCTGGCCGAGCGGGCGTTGAAGTTGTTCATTCGGCAGCGCAAAAACTCGCTGTTTTACAAAAGCACGCAGAGCGCGTACATTGCCAGCGTGCTCACCAGCCTGATCGCCACCTGTCTCTATGCCGGGGTCAATGCGGTGGAGTACCTGGTGGCGCTGCAAGAGCACCGGCACGAGGTCTTTGCGGCCCCCGCAGCGTGGTTGCCCTGGGCCTATAGCACCAGCCGGGCCTCGCCTTAGGCGACCCGCCGCCAATCGCGGGCCATCTGCGCCCGTTCGGGATCCCCATTCCAGAGCAGAATGATCAGCTCGCGCGCCGACAGGGGCACCCGTGCGGACGCACGGGTGGGCCACCAGCGGAAGCGCCCCTGCGAGAGTCGTTTCAGCATCAACCAATACCCCTGGCCATCATAGAGCAAGAGCTTGAGCGCGGTCCCCGCGCGGTTGCGGAACACGTAGACGGCGCCTTCCAGGGGATTCTCCCCCAGGATCTGCCGACACACGGCCGCGAGGCCATCGATGCCTTTGCGGAAATCGACTGGTTCCGTAGCCACAAAGATACGGCTTTGCGGGGTGAGTTGGAGCATTACTGGGCCTCCAAAAAGCTGTGGATGATCGTCGCCAGGGGCAGCGAGGCGTCGGGTGAATGCAGGCGCAGACGGGCGCCATCGGGGCGGTACACCTCGACCTCCAGGCTACCCAGCCCTGGGGACGGGACAGGCGGCGGTGGCACTTCGACAAAGCTAGGGGCGGCGGAGTGTGGCGGCCTCTGCACCGCCGTGGCGCCCTGGCGTTTGGTGATCTGTGCTTTGAGGTCGCTGAGCCTTAAGCGCAAGTGCTTGGCCACGCGCGAGGGCGACAAGGTCGCGGTCAACGCCACGGCTTGCTCCCAGAGGGGCTCGGGAATACGGTCGTGGAGATGCGAGCGGCGCTGACGCCAGTGCTCAAACTGTCCGGCTAATTGGTCGAGTTGGTGTTCGGTCTGTAGTAGGGCGTCAAGCTGCATAAGGGCCTCCCAGTCATCGGTTGCTTTTCAGGAATAACGATGACTGTAGGCCATGGAACATCGAGATTCACGCATGCTGGTCGGAAGCAGAGGGCCGGCCCCCGTGTCTTGCCGTGCCTCACGCGGCGCGGCCGCGCTCGCTCCTTCCCCTGCCCACGGCGGCGGCCCTGGTGGCCCGCGCACCAGCCGCCCCTCAGGCAGCGTCCAGACGTGGTTGGACACGCCGGCGGCCCGGGCTGGCGTACGCGACCGCCACCACGTGGCCGAACCAACGCCCGGGCTTGGCCCCAGCTCCCCCAGGGCCCAGCGCCAGCGCGCGTGCGGCCCTACGCAAGGGTGCGAGGCAGGGCACCCCGCCACTGCGGCTGGTTGCTGGCGGCGCCTGGGCCCAGCGGCTTCACCCGCCGCCCCACTGCCGCGCCGCGCGGCCGGCGGGTGCGGTGCAGGCGCTCGACCCAGGCGGTATGGCGCGGCTGGCCACCCGCCCACAGGCCCGGCTGCCCCTGGGTCAGGGGGCCAAACCCCACGCGGGGTTGCCCCCCTACGAGGCGCCGCCGCCGGGACGCTTGCACCCCTGGCGCCTAGCGCCGGGCGGGCCGGGGCCGCCACCGCGGTGCAGGTCTCGGCCCTTGGGCGGGGCGCCGCGCCGGGAGCCTCCAAGAGCCAACCTGAAGCAGCAGAGCGGTCCCATCCGCCTGGAGGCCAGCGGTCCCCCACATCAGCGCGGTGCCACGGTTGGCGATGCCGGTGGCCGAGCCAGGAGGCTGAAGACGCCTGGAGCGGCTCGGCGGCTTCCACCCCCCACGGCACCCCTGGGGTCGGGGCCACGGCGCCTCCCCGCGCCGTGGCTCGTATGCCCAAGCCCGCAGCCCGGCACGCGCGGACACGCCCGCGCAGGGCCACCGCGACGCGGTGGTCCTGGCACCGGGGACCGTGGGTCTCCACCACGTCGCCCGCGCCGCCGGTCCAGGGCCACTGCCGCCAAGGACCACCGCGGGGATGGCCCTTGGCGCCGCGGTGCCCTCGCCCGCACCCGCCGCGCTCATCACCGCCGCGCTGGGGCCAGCAGGGCAGTGAGGGGGCGCCCAGACGGGGGCGGCGCCTGGGCACGAGGCCCGGGGCGGGGGGGCCTGGAGGGGGGCTTGGGAGGCGGCGCCTCGGGCTCCCCCAGGCCCCAAGGGGGCGTGTGCGGCAGACCAGCCAACGGTGGGGGCGCCGTGGAGCGTGGACGCCGCGGCGTGCGGGGCTGGCCTGGCGTGCCCCGGGCCGCCCCACATGGGCTGGGCCAGGCCGCGGGTAGCAGGACCCAGAGCCCGAGAAGTCCGCGGAGCGCGCGCTGGGAGAACAACCGCGACGGCATCCTGGCTTCGCCCCCTGCCAGGCTGGTGGCAGGGGGGCATGGGATCGGGTTGTGGGGCGCACACAATGAGCCGCCGCCAGGAGGTACACGGCCCCTCTCTCCTCCAGCCTTCTAAACCGGCCGTCCCGAAGCCCTCGGCCTCGGGCACCCCTGCGGCTGCAGCCTCTCCCACCCTGTACGGCCTGGATGGACCGCGCTGTACCGCGCTATTACCACCGGTCACAAAGTAGGCCAAAACCATCGGTGGAAAAATTGGCCGGGGGGGTATTTGGGCGCACTGGTGCCTTGTTGTCGCGGGAAAAGCGACAAAAAAAGGGTGTTGAGGGCCGGGCTGGGCATGGTTCGACCCCCTGCATTGCAGTTCTCCGTCGGGTCGGGTGCTAGGTTAACTTTCTGCGATAGCTGCTCCCTCCCAGAATCAGGACCTCCGAGTTGTGCACGAGCCGGTCGGCAATCGCCGTGGCCACGGTGGTCGAGTCAAAGACCTTGCCCCAGTCCGCAAACGGCAAGTTGGTGGTAATCACGGTGGATTTCCGCTGGTGCCGTTGGCTGATGACCTGGAAGAAGAGGTGCGACCCCTGTTGGCCGAGGGAGAGATAACCCAACTCGTCACAGACCAGGAGGTCCGGTGTGGCGTAATGATGGAACTTTTTTAACAGCGAGTGATCCGCCTCTGCCGCGATCAGATGGTTGATCATGTCAATGGCCGTGGTAAAGAGCACCTTGGTGTTGACATTGCAGGCCGCATAGGCGAGGCATTTCGCCAAGACGGTTTTGCCTGTCCCAGGATTGCCAATGAGAATGACGTCACTGTGGGCGGTGATGCAGTCGAGGTTGAACAGCGCCAGGATGCGAGTTTTTTGCTCCTTTCGAGATTTATGGTGGTCGAAGTCGAACTGGTCGATCGTCAGTTTTTCGGTGAGGGCAGATTGGCGCCAGCGGAGATGAATGGCATTGTGCCAGCGGTGCTCCAGTTCGAGGTCGGCGAGAAGATTGAGCGTCGCGACCACATTGAGGTTGCGCTGCGTGGCCTGCTCCAAGGTGGGATCGAGTTGCTGAAGCATGCCTTTGAGCCGGAGATGAGTGAGTTTGTCTTTGAGCCGTTGGGTGTCTGTCATACACGTGTCCTTTTGAGCACAAAGGCATCGTAGTCCGCCAGGACGGGTTCTTCGAGGCGGATCTGGTTGAGATGCGGTTGTTTGAGCCGCACGGTTGGAGGCTGCCGCTGGGGTGTCATCTCCTGGTAGAGGATGTTTTCGATATAGTGGGCGCCAAAGGCCTGATGCAGGGTCGCCCGCTGCATGGCGTCCAGCAAGGCGTAGGCGCCATACTCATCCTTGAGAGCCAGGAGCTTCTTGACCTGCTTTTTCAGGGGCTCATTGGTGGTGGCCAAGTGCTCGAGATACCGCTTGGCAGTTTCGCCTAAGGCAAGCAAAGCGGCCACTTCTGGGGAGTACCAGGAGCAGCGGTGATGTTTATGCGCGGCCTCGCGGTGCTGGGGGAGTTCAATACGCTGTTTGCGTTGCCAGCACCGGAAGTGGGTCGCCACGGGCTTGTCCTTGAAGTAACACGTGACCTGGTGATGATCGGCCTTGACGGTCATGGTTTTGCCAATCAGCCACGGCGGGACGGTATAGGTATTACCATCAAAGCGGATGGAAAAATCCGTATGCACCTTGACTTGGGTCGTATCACGACAATCCGGTAACAACTCGGGTAAGGAGCGCATGGCCTTGGGATCAAAACGCTGGATGGGTGGCTGGCCGGTGGTGGTGTGGACGCGCACATTCGCCTCGTTGAAACGCACGAGGGGCCCCTGCCGCTCCAGAACCGCGGTGAGCATGTTGTCATGGACGAGTTCTTTGGGGGTGCCCTGGAAAAAGCGGAACGCCTGGAGGAGGCAGCGGTGCAGGGTTTCCTGCCGTTGCGAATGGGTGAACTCCAGATAGAGCAGACGGCTATGACATTCAATCACGGCCAAGCAGTAGAGTTTGCGCTGGGTGTCACCATAGCCAATAGAGCCGAAATGGCCCCAGTCAATCTGGCATTGCTCGCCCGGGGCGGATTCGAAACGGATGAACGCGCGCTTCTGGGCGGAGGCCTGGCGTACGCGGGTGAGGTACTGCCGGACAATGGTGAGCCCACCCGTGAAGCCCTGCTCGGCCAGGCGCTGACGCAGTATGACGGCAGAGACCTTGGAGTCGATCTCCAACATGTGAGTGATGGCGTCTTTGAAGGGATCGAGTTGACTGGGCCTGGGACGCCGTGGCCGTGGAGGAGCGGGATCGGCCAGATATTTGCTGGTGGTTTGTCGACTAATACCGAGGGTCTTGGCGATCTTGCGCACCGACAGGCCTTCATGGGCGAGGCGGTGCATCTCGAAGATGGCGCGTTGGTCAATCATGGTCGGCTCCCAGGGAGTTGCGGATGATTTGCCGGATGGTGGCGGGGTCGGCTTGGGCCATGTGTTGCGCGCTGCGGAGTGGTTGGGCAGGCTGGAGCACGGGCGCGGGTGGCAACGAGAGGACCTGAAAGAGGTGGCCATCAAAGGCAATAAGGTCCTTCTTGACCAGAGCATTGCGGGCGAGGAGATCGTCATCCAGGGAGAGCTGCAACAGCGCACAGATCTTATCGAAGCTGTAGTAGGACAGGCCGTTTCGATCAGCGACCAGGACCAAAAACACATAGAGGAGAAGCGCAGACTGACGGAGACTGCTCCAGAAGCCATCGCGTACGAAGCGATGCTCGATGAAAGCAAAGCTGCCGGTAAGCTTGCGGACCCGCTCGGGACACAGGGGACTCTTTTCAATCATGATGCACCTCCTGGCCCGTGATGCTACCGCTAAGGCCAAGGCAGGGCGATCATGTCCTCTTTTGCAAGCACGGTTAAGTCATTGGAATCACATGACATTTCTGCGATAACACGTCCATCTTTGCAAGGTGCGGACCGACGGCGGGAATCAGGTGATAAATGCCTAGTTGAATGGCGATTATCGACTCGAACACATCCATCTTTGCAAGCGGACGGCGACGGCGTTTGTGGTCCCGGTGCTGTTGCAACAGCCGGTTCCGTTCGCGGTAATCTGCACGCCGTT
>Ga0081539_10002993_pt1 | contig 22084 bp, 15 predicted proteins | sample TabmetS4T2R2_FD_71023 | JGI IMG/M metagenome (GOLD analysis project Ga0081539, IMG submission 71023) | Tabebuia heterophylla rhizosphere microbial communities from the University of Puerto Rico - S4T2R2 | ecosystem: Host-associated > Plants > Roots > Rhizosphere ...
AACGTCGCGAGACAGTTCGGTCTCTATCTGTGATGGGCGCAGGAGATTTGAGTGGGGCTGACCTTAGTACGAGAGGACCGGGTTGGACGGACCTCTAGTGTATCGGTTGTCGCGCCAGCGGCAGCGCCGAGTAGCTACGTCCGGAAGGGAGAAACGCTGAAGGCATCTAAGCGTGAAACCCTCCACGAGATGAGATCTCCCAGGTCGCAAGACCTCTGAAGGCTCCTGGTAGACGACCAGGTTGATAGGCCAGATGTGGAAGCGCGGTGACGCGTTAAGCTTACTGGTACTAATGAGCCGTGCGGCTTGACCATATTCTCTTCTGACATTGCGCGCGAGAAGGCCAGTGATGGCAGGATCGCGTAGCGCGCGGCCTTCAGCCGCGCGGAGAAGAACTATCGTTTGCAGGATATTCAGTTGTCCGTTGTTCTTTGAAAGAAAACGGGCGCTCGGGCGCGTCTTTGACCCAAGGAACGGCGTTAAGCCGTTCCGGTAGATAGAAAGACTATCTGCGGGAAGAGGCGAAGCGGGTTCCCGCAGATAGTTCGGGACGATCGTGCAACGCGACGAGGCGTGGCTGAGAGCTGCGCTCCGCGTTGCCGGACCCCGGACAATCAATTTGAGAATTTGAGGCATTCCTCAAATTCCCCAAGTTTCCCGGTGGTCATAGGGGCAGGGTCACACCCGTTCCCATTCCGAACACGGAAGTTAAGCCTGCCACCGCCGATGGTACTGCATGCGCAGGTGTGTGGGAGAGTAGGTCACTGCCGGGGATAGTATCTGGCCACGCCGCTTGGCGCGGTGTGGCGGTCGAACGCCTTTAACGCTGTTTCGGCCACTGGAACGAGGCCCGCTGATTCGATCAGCGGGCCTTTTCTTTTCCAGCAGACCCATCGCATCGGCGCGCGTGCGATCCGCTTCGAAGGCGGCCCCGATCGCCGATCTCGTGTCCCACGGCGTTCGCGCAGTCGGCCTGCATCAGCGCAGCGTCGAAGTCGCCCGTCAGCAGGTGGTTCATGGCGACGTAGAAGTGCGCCATGCCGAGCCACCATCGCTGGTCCGGCTTACCGCGCAGCAGCCGGATGGCGGTCTCGCCGTGAGCGACGCCTTCGGCGGTGTTGCCCGACCAGTGGCCCTCGAGCGCCAGCACGCCATGCGCTTTGCCGAGCGTCTCGCGTAGTGGTACGCGAGCCTCGCCGCGATCTCGTCGAGTCGTCCCGCGTACAGATCTTGCAGCGCCCGCGCCGCCTGCAGATGCAGATCCCGCCGGTTGCGCGCCAGCAAGCTGTCGTACGCGACGTCCTGCGTCAGCGCATGCTTGAACACGTAGACCGGCTCGTCACCCTCGGGTCGCTCGAACAGGAACTCGTGGCGCGACAGCTCGACGAGCTCCGCCTCGAAATCGTCGCCGCCCGCCCACACGCGTCGCAGGAGAGCGAGCGGCACCTCGCGACCGACGACGGATGCGGTCTGCAGCAGTCGCTTCGCTGAGTCGGTCAGCCTGTCGAGGCGGGCCATGATGACGCCGTGAACGGTGTTGGGAATGCTGTCGGGTCCGTGCTCGCCGAGCGTTCGTGCCAGCTCCTCGAGAAAGAAGGGATTGCCCTCGGCGCGCGCCAGGATCGCGGCTGACGTTTCGTGTGACAACCGCCGTTCGACGTCGACCGACTCGAGCAGCCGTACGCTGTCGGCTGCTTGCAACGGCGCGAGCGTGACGTGGCGGACGTACGATCGATCCATCCACGGCGCGTGATACCCCGGGCGAAACGTCGCCACGAGCATGATGCGGGAACGCACGAGACGCTCGACGAGCGTCGTCAGGAACTCCTCTGACGTTCGATCGATCCAGTGAACGTCCTCGACGATGATGACGAGCGGGCGGCGGGCGCTCGCCTTCAGAAAGAGCGTGCGCAGCACGTCGAAGGTCCGTGCCTTGATCGCCTCCGGGCTGAGCGCTTCGAGGCCCGAGTCGTCGACGACGCAATCAAGCGCAGCAGCCACGGTGCGGCGTCCGCGGCGAGATCGGTGTGGCGTACAGCGCGAGCGATGGCGTGACGCACGTCATCGGGGGTGGCGCTTTCCTCGATGTCGCAATACGCCCGGACGAGATCCGTGAGCGGCAGGTACGGCACCAGGCTGCCGTACGAGACGCAGCGGCCTTCGAGAATCATGGGGCTGCCGTCAGCGGTGGTTGCCTGCGTGAACTCGTGCACCAGACGGGACTTGCCCATGCCGGGCTCACCGACCACGTTGACCATCTGACCGTTGCCGTCGAGTGCCAGCGTGGCCGCGTCCGCCAGCAGCCTGGACTCAGTGCGGCGTCCGACGAACTCGGTGAGCGTCCGCTTCGGTCGCGGCGCGCGCATCGACGCGCCGGGCGCCAGACCCACGACACGGAAGGCAGGCGCGGCGGTTGCAGCGGCTGCGACCGGTGCCGGCTCCACTCTCACGTAGCCCTCGACCGCTTGCCGCGCCGCGTCACTGATCAGGATCGTGCCGGGCTCCGCCATCTGCTGAAGGAGATCGGCCACGCGCATCGTCTCGCCGACGGCCGAGTACTCGACACGGCGATCGTCCGCGCGTCGGCTGACCACTACCGCGCCGCTGTCGATGCCGATTCGCACTCGAGGGGTTTCGGTCGGTGGCGCTGCCGCCGTGAGCTCGTCGAGTCGCATGGTGATCGCCAGTGCGGCGAGCACAGCCCGTCGCGCATCGTCCTCATGGACGATCCGCGCGCCGAAGAGCGCGACGAATTCGTCGGCCTGGCGCTTCCGCAGGATGCCTTCGTAGCGACCGACTTCGGCGCCGGCGATGTCGGCAACCCGCGCCAGCACGTCGTCGAATCCGGCCGGGCCAAGCCGTTCGACCAATGGGGCCGCGTTCGCGACCGCGAGGTGCAGAACCGTCGCCTGTTTGCGTTCGCCCTCGAACGCGACGGCCGGCTCACTGCGGTCTGGGCGCGGCAGGACGGCTGGTGAATCGCCGCTCACCTCTCGCACGTCTGCGTTCAGACGGTAGCCCCTGCGGGGCACCGTTTCGATGTACGGCTCGCCGTCGTGGCGCTCGCCGAGCGCCTTTCGCAGCGTGTAGACGTGCTGGGTGAGATTTGCGTCCTCAACGAAGGTGTTCGGCCAGAGCGCCTCCATCAGCTCGCCCTTCGACAGGACACGATCGGGATGGCGCGCGAGCAGGACGAGCAGGTCGAAGGCCTTTGGCGCGACGGGGATGGGCGTCCCTGCGCGCTCCAGGCGGCTCAGGCCCACGTCGAGCCGGAACGGACCGAATTCGTAAAGCTGCCGTGAGGGGGGCAGACGCATGCGGCCTTGACGCTTTCTTGAGGGCGGATTGAGCCCCGCTTGAAGACTTCGCCGCCGGAGGACGTCATCCTACCCGAACAAAGGGGGAGCGGCACTATGACGATTACGGCCAGATACGCGCTCGTCACCGGCGGATCCCGAGGTATTGGCCGCGGCATCACGCTGAAGCTTGCCGACCACGGCGTGCACGTGGCGATCAACTACCTGAAGGATGAAGCATCGGCCAAAACGACACTGGATCAGGTCCGCGCCCGCGGCGCCGACGGCTTCATCGTCCAGGCGGACGTGTCGCAGCCGCAGCAGGTCGAGCGCCTGTTCAAGCGCGTCAGCGACGAGTTCGGCAGCCTCGACATCTTCGTGAACAACGCGCGCGGCGAAGTGAGCACGTTCTACGAGGCTCCCATGGAGATTCCGGTCGAGAAGTTCGATTGCGCGATGGATTCGCAAGCCAAGGCGTTCCTCGTCGGCACGCGCGCAGCTGAGAAGCTGATGCCGAATGGCGGCCGCATTGTTGCGATTACGTATGCCCGCGGCGGTCTCTTCGGAAGCTGGCAGTCGTGGGTGGCGATGGGGGCGGCCAAATCGGCGCTCGAGGTGCTCGTGCGCTATTTCGCGGTGACGCTCGCGCCTCGCGGGATTACCGTCAACGCGATCAGCCCCGGCTGGACCGACGACAGCGTGCTCAACACGCTGCCCGACGCGGTGGTGCAGATGATTCGCGAGTACCACGAGAACGGCTGGACGCCGATGCGCCGTCTCGGCACGCCGGCCGACATCGCCAACGCGGTGTCGCTGTTCTGCACGAAAGAAGCTGCGTGGATCACCGGGCAGGTGGTAGCGGCGGACGGTGGGATGGGACTCATGGACGCGGCCTTGCCGCTCGCCATTCAGCAGCCCGAGCTGCAGCCCGCGTAGTTCAATTGGTGCGGAGGTCGACCCCGAGACGTATCGTGGACCGAGTGTCGACGACAATAGTGCGCGTCTGCTCGCCAAGCTGCGGGTGACGAAAAACGATCTTATGTGCGCCAATCGGCACCTGCACGTTGCCGAGCGGCGTCTCGCCATAGCTCTGGCCGTCGATGATCACCTCGGCCCAGGGAGTCGCATTCAACTGCAGCATTCTGGTCGGCAGGATAGGCGTCAGTCGCGTGGTTCGGCCGGATAGCACTTGGACGCGTTGAGACACGCGGTAGCCAAGCGACTCGTTGACAAGTTCGAGATTGTGCGTGCCGGCGCTGAGCGGCAGCCCCTCGCCGCCAGCGATGCCGACCAGACGGTTCGCGTCGTAGACCTCCACCTGGAATGGCAGCACAATTGACACCGCTCCGGGAGCAGCCACTGCGCCGCCGACGGCTGCTCCAGATGCATCGTTAGTCGACGGTGCTGTCGGTCCCTGAAGCGGTGGCAGATCCGGGCGCAAGCCCGCGTGTCCAGTATCGCCCAACGCCGGGGACGAGGGAGTCGTCGATCCGCTGTTTGGACCCGACGGCTGGCGAGTCACTGCCGTCGCCGGTACCGGCTCCCGACGCACGTCGCGCAGCAGGAGTCCGGATTCGATCGCCACGACCGCGGCCAGCACCGGCACTGCCCAGCGACCTGCGTGACGCCGCCAGTCGGTACCCTTGAACAGATGTCGTTTGCCGGACGCATCGGATTTGGTGATAGCCCGTCGCACGTCCTCGGTGACGTTACGGTCTGTGCGCTGATCTGCAACCGCACGCTTCGTCAATTGCGCAGGAGGGGCGGCGACACTCGTGCCAACAGCCGGTACGCTCGGTTGCTCGCCCGAGGGAAGTGCAGCACGTTGCTGCGATTTCGGCAGCGGTTCACCCTCGAGGTGGAGGACGTGGATTTCGTCGTCGCCAGGCCAGTGAAAATTTTCAGCCATTCAGGTGGAGCAGAGATTTCCTGGTTCGACGCGGACTGGTGAAGACGACGCCCAGAAGAGGAACACTGGCTGCGCGGAGCGTCGAGACGAGCGCTTCGGCAGCAGCGCAGCGGGTCTTCTGTTGGGTCACCAGCACGATCACGCCGTCAACTTCGCGCGAAAGTGGGATCAGCTCGCCGGCTGTCGGCGCGGTGGCGTGGACGATGACGAAATCGAATGCCGTGAAGAGATCGGAGATGCGCTGGCCGAGTATCCCTGACGTGTTGAGGTACGTTCGGCTTGACTCAGACGCCACCGGCTGCTTGTGGTCGGCACCGGATGCCGCAGCGCCGCGTCCCGCTGCAGGTGGTTCGTTGACGTACGACCCGACACGTGTAATTAGCTCCCGCGCATGAACTGAAATCGGTGGCGCGATGCTGTTCGATCCATCTTCGACGACCGCCACCTGTTTGCCCGACTGCGCGGCGAGCAACTCGGCGGCGCGCCATCCGAGATCATTCAACGGATCACCCGGCACCGTGCAGAACAGGACAGATCGCAGAGCCCTTTTCGAGTCGAGGAACAATTGCCGAACAACGCCGGCGAGCTCACACTGGGGCTCGGCGCCGGTCGATGCGCGATTCGCAAACGCGCCGTCACGACGTCCGGCCGCTCGCGAAAGCTCTTCAGTCGTAAGTGAGCGATCGGTCCTCGGCGGGTGATCGTTCCGCGAGGACGGCGGTGAACGACGGGCCTCTGGTTGTACCAGACGCCACTCTGTTTCGACCGAATGACGGTTGTTCCTGGTCGGCGCGATCGAGCGGATCTCCGGGTTCGCTTCTCGCGGAATACGCACACCAGCGAGAAGCTCCTTGGCATATTCCTGTTCCAGGTCCCATCGATCGGCGATTTCACCGGGAAGCCGGTGACCTGCCCGGCTTCGCGCGTCCGCGATTCGACTCACACCGCGCTCCTCGACACGTGGACGCCGACGCCCAAACGAACAGCATCCGCCGGACTGCCGGCGTCTCGCCTGACGCGCATGGCATCTGCCACGTTATTGTCATCGTTGGTGATGTCAGTCCGTCGACCGGTGCCATCTGCGGTGAGCAGGTCGAAATCCGCGCAGACCTCGTCGATGATGGCGGCATCTATCAGCCGGCGTTGGAGCGCGTAGCCGGTCAGCAGCGCGTTATCGCAAATGACACTGATAGTGCGTGGAATTCCGTGTGACGCGTGGTGAATGGCGACCACCGCCTCACGCGTGAACAGCTTGGAAGCATCACCGCCCACCAGACGAAGGCGACCGAAGATATACGCACCGGTGTCCTGGAGGTTGAAGGCGTTGAGCCGGCACCGAAGCGCGATGCGCTGCTTGAACTGGCGCAGGTCCGGGTGATTGAGCCGCTCCGCCAGTTCCGGTTGTCCCGCCAGCACCAGCGGCAGCAATTTGATGTCGTCGGATTCGATGTTTGCGAGCAGTCGCAGTTCTTCCAGGATCTCGTCCGAGAGTGCTTGCGCTTCGTCGACGATGAGCGCCGTCGCCCGGCGGCTGGCGGCGCTCGCGACGAGCACGTCCTCCAGCTCTCGCAGGAATGCCGGCCGCGATGCAGTCGCCGGTGTCCTCAGCGAGAGCCCGGTGCCGAGATGCTCGTACAGCTCGCGGGGCGCAAGACGCGGGTTCTTGATATAGATGCAGTCCGCACCAGCCGCGCCATTCTGTTCCAACCGCAGCGCTAGCGCTCTCCGCAACAGCGTGGTCTTTCCCGTTCCCGCGTCGCCGATCAGAAGGATGATCCCCTTTCGAGCGCCGACACCGTACTCCAGCATGTGCAGCGCTTCGCGATGCGTCGGGGTCAGGAGGAGGTACTTGGGATTCGGTGTGAGCTCGAACGGCAGCGCCTGGAGACCATAGAAGTGCTGGTACATTACCGTTCCCTTATTTCATCCACGCATGCGAGAACCGGGAGGCCGAGGATGCGCTCGACGTGGTCGCGCGTCTGCAAACATGGATGACGGCGGTCCAGCAACGTGGTCACCGCGACCGGTGCCAGACAGCTGCAGACGGGACCGGCGAGGAGCAGCGCGAGCGGAAGTCGATCCCCGGGCCACGCGAGGATGACGAGCAGGGCTATCGCTGCCGTCGCGAAAAGCGAAACGAACGCGGCCCGTCGGTAGACGACGAGCGTGCGCAACGTGTGGCCGACGAGGCCCGTGACAGTCATGCTCGCTGCAGCGCAGCCATTTTGCAGAGGCTAGCGGCCGGACGCAACCACCAGCGACATGTTTTTTCGGCGCGGCGACGCAGACACTACAGACCGGAGGGACGGAGTGAGTGTAGCACCGCGGATCCGCGCATGACCTGGATCAATACGGCCGAGCTCGCCGTCCCCGGTACCCTGGTCGCGCACGTCGTCGCAGCCTGGCGGATTGAACACCAGACAGATCGAACGTCCGCCCGCATCTGGAGGCAACCGAGATGCCCAGCCCGTTCGATTCCGAAGCCGTATACTGCCGGCCAGTGCGTCGGCTGTTCCCACCCATCCTGCTCCTGCTCGTCTTTCTCGCGTGTGCGCCGGACGCGGCGGGGCAAGGGCCGTCCTCCTGCACGACGGCTGGACAGAACCTCTATGTTCGCGATGTGATGTCGGACATCTACTTCTGGTACCGCGAGCTTCCCAGCCTCGACCCGGTCGAGTTCAATTCACCGGAGGAGTATCTGGAGGCGATTCGATACCTGCCGCTCGATCGCAGGTTCAGTTACATCACCTCGCGCGCCGCCAACGACGCGTTCTTCTCCGACTCGCAATTCATCGGGTTCGGGTTCTCCACGGTGATCACCGCGGCCGGTGAACTGCGCGTGAGCGATGTGTTCCCGGAGAGTCCGGCGGCGGAAGCCAATCTGTCGCGCGGCGATCGGATCGTCGAGATCAATGGGCAGAGCGTCGAGGCGCTGCTCGCCGGCGGCGGCCTCGGCGACGTGTTCGGTCCGTCGGAGGTTGGCGTGGAACGACAGCTCCTGGTTCGCCGCGGCGGGTCAACCTACCAGGCGCACATGACGAAACGGGTGGTGACGATTCCCACGGTCTCGCTGACGCGCGTCTACGAGATGAACGGCCGCCGAATCGGTTACGTGTCCTTCAAGAACTTCGTCGAGCCGTCCTTCGCGGCGCTCGACACCGCATTCGCCGACCTTCAGGCGCGCCAGGTCGGTGAGCTGGTCCTCGATCTGCGCTACAACGGTGGCGGACTGGTCAGCGTGGCCCAGCGTCTCGCCAGCCTCATCGGTGGAACGCGGACCAGCGGTCTGGTATTCGCCGAGTACTTCCACAACGATCGCAACACGTTCCGCAACCGGGTGCTGCGCTTCGAGCCGACGACCTACGCGCTGACGCTCGATCGTCTGGTCGTGATCACGACGCATGCGTCCGCCTCCGCCAGCGAGCTGGTGATCAACGCGCTGCGCCCGTTCATGCCGGTGGTCGTGATCGGTGATCGCACCTACGGTAAGCCGGTCGGACAATACGGGATCCCGTTCTGCGACAAGCTGCTCGCGCCGGTCTCCTTCACGGTGCGGAACGCGGACGGTCAGGGCGATTACTTCGACGGGATCGCGCCGACCTGCGCGGCACAGGACGACCTCGATGCGCCACTCGGCGATCCGCAGGAAGGCTCGCTGCGTGAAGCGATCGGGATGATTCTGACAGGTCAGTGCTCCGCGTCGCCGACCGGGCTCGCGCCATCACGCCGCCGGTCGATGGCGCCCGTGTCGAACGGCTGGCAGAGCCTGGTCGGCGCCCAATAAGTTCCTTGCATTGCTGAGCAGCCTCGAGGTTGAGCTGCGTGCGTGGGAGCCTGCGCCAGCGGTCGGACACTCACCGGTCCTCCGTCTTCACAAGTCGAGTCCACGCATGCGGCACTCGTGCGAGTCCGTTGATCCTCTGAGGCGGGAACTCCGTAGATCCGATAGAGCGGAGTGACCCGGTGATGCATCCCCATGCAACCTCAGCCTTGAGGCCGGATCCTCCGCGTGCTAGCCTGCGCACACTTCACTCCTGAAAGGCTCACTGTGATGTCCCGCCGTGCGGCAGTCCTGGTCGTTCTTCTGTCGACGTGTGTCTTTGTCACCAGCGCCCAAACACCGCCTGCGCTGACGGTCCAGAGAGCGGGCCCGACCGGTGAGCTGTCGGAGCTCTCACAGGCCAATGAGATCCGCATCATCTTTTCGGAACCGATGGTGACGCTCGGCCGGATTCCGCAGCCGGTCACCGCCCCGTTCGTCCGCATCGAGCCGGCGCTGAAGGGGACCTTTCGCTGGTCGGGGACGACGATTCTGATTTTCACGCCGGACGCGAAGGATCGCCCCCGCTATGCGACGACCTATCAGGTCACCGTCGACGCGTCGGGGCGGGCGGTCAGCGGTCGGCAACTCGCTGCGCCATACGTCTTTCGTTTCACGACGCCGACCGTGCGGCTGCTCCGCATCGACTACGAGCGAATCGACGGACGCGCGGATCGCACGGCCGTCTTCCTGCTTCGCTTCAATCAGCCGGTGCAGCCCGACGCGGTGCTGCCACACATTCACGCGCGGTTCGAGCCGCACTACTCGGACGGCGTCACGCTGACGCCGGACGCAGAGCGCCGGCTTGCCGCTCAGGATCCGGCGGGGCTGCAGCGGTTTCGCGCCAAGGTGGCGGCCGTCGACGCCGTAGCCAGATCGTCGGCAGCGGTGACGTTGCGACGCGCGACGCGCTGGGATACGAAACGCTATCCGCCGTCGCCGGATCTCGTGGCAATCGAAGCGGTGAGCACCGTCGCGCCGGGAAGCTGGGTGCGATTTGCCATCGATCCCGTTGTGCCCTCGCCTGAGGGTCGCGCGACGCCGCCCTTGGAACAAGTGCAGGTCACGCCGATGGAGCCTCCCTTTTTCGTGACCGGCCTGCGCTGCACCAGCGAGTGCGACGCGTCTTCTTACAACTCGATCGAACTGACGGCGTCGACATCGGTCACGCGGATGCGGGCAGCTGTGTCGGTCACCGACATCACCGCCGGACGCAACGTCCCCGTCGTCCAGAGCGACGCAAATCCCGTCCGCCGGTCGTTCGACTATCCGACGCGCTACTTCGTCCTCGAGGATCTGCGCTACGCGACGCAGCCGCCGTTGAGCACGTACGCCATCCGTCTCGATCCGTCGCTCGAATCGGAAGACGGTCAGCGGCTGGATTACCCGTGGCTCGGCATCGTGGAGAACTGGCACGAGCGCGCGTTCACCAGCTTCGGCGACGGGCACGGCGTGTGGGAGCGATCCGGCGGCAATCAGCTTCCGTTCTACGCGCGCAACGTGCTGGACATACGCCAGTGGGTCGCGCCGATCGCTGTCGACACGTTGATGCCGCGGATACTCGAGCTCGCGAAAACGAATTTCCGAACCGTTCCGCCGACCGACGGTCGTATGCGACGACTGCCGAATGGCCCCGACAAGATCCAGTCAATCGGCCTCGACGTCACGCCGGCGCTGAACGGGCGTCCTGCCGGGCTCGTGTGGGCGGCAATTGAGGAGCAGTCGGCGATCCCGCAGGCGCATCCATCCTGGGGTCAGACCGGCCGGGTCGAAGACCGCCGCAAGGCGACGATCGTCCAGGTAACCAACCTCGGGATCACCGTCAAGGACAGTCCGGTCAACACCCTGATCTTCGTCACGCGCCTCGATACCGGCGAGCCGGTCAGCGGCGCCCAGGTGTCGATCGTCACCCCCGAGAACCGCGTGTTCTGGCGCGGCACCACCAACGCGGACGGCATAGCGCTGGCGCCCGATACGACACTGCGCTCGACGCGACGCTTCCGTTATTACGACGAGCCGCTCGAGTTCATCGTGATCGCCGAAAAGGACGGCGACATCGCCTACGTGGGCAGCGATTGGACCGAGGGGATCTCGCCGTGGGAGTTCGGCCTGCGCGTCAATCCGTCGGAAGCCTTGCCGGTGCTGCGCGGGTCCGTGTTCACGGATCGTGGCGTCTATCGGCTCGGCGAAGAGGTGCACGTCAAAGCCATCCTTCGCACCGACACCGCGCGCGGGATTCAGTTGCTCCCCGCCGGGACGCGCGTGTACGTCATGCTGCGCGACTCGCAATACAAGCAGGTCGACTCGCGCACGATCACGCTCAACGAGTGGAGCAGTGCCGATTGGACGTTTACTGTTCCGACTGGTGGAGCGCTCGGCACTTACACGCTGCAGGCGCAATTGGTGCCCTTTCGCGAGCGGACGCCGGGATTCGATCCCAATGAGGACAACCCCGCCACCGTGTCGTACTCCTTCCTCGTCGCCGCCTATCGCCGGCCGGATTTTCGCGTCGACGCGACGTTGACCGCGGGGCCGTCGCCGATGGCAGGCGATGCGTTGAATGCCGTCGTCGCCGCCCGATACCTGTTTGGCGCCGCGATGACCAGCCGGCCTGTTCGCTGGAGCGCATCGCGCACGCCGGTGTATTCGGCGCCAGACAAGGTGATCGATCGATTCATTCCACAGCAGTGGACATTCGTCGGCAGCGATCCCGACCAGGAGAACAACGGCCAGACCGAGCTCGCCAAGAATGAAGGCACGGTCAACGCGAACGGCGAATTTGCCACCACGATCGCCACAGCGCGTGACGCGGGACGACCCTACGCCTACACCTTCGAGGTGGAAGTCGAAGACGTTTCTCGCCAGCGCATCGCCGGCCGCGCGACACGGCTCGTGCATCCTGCACCCTGGTACATCGGTGTGCGGCGGCCGCCGTTCTTCGTCGAGCAGAAGGCCGGTCTGCAGACCGGTTTCGTTGCCGTCACGCCAGAGGGAACGCCGGTCCCGAACGTGCCGATCACCGTCTCGCTCAAGCAGGTGCAGTACAACAGCGTCCGCCGCGCCGAAGGCGGCGGCTTTTACACCTGGGAAACACAGCGAAAGTTAACCGACGTTGCCACATGGTCCGTTACGACTGCGGCCGAACCGGTGCCGCTGTCGATTCCGTTGCCCTCAGGTGGATTGTTCTCGCTCACGGCACGCGCGCAGGATGCCGATGGGCGCTCGACGACGACCACGACCACGTTTTACGCGCTCGGTGAGGGATACACCGCTTGGCAACGCTACGACCACAACCGGATAGATCTCGTTCCGGAGCGGACCACTTACAAACCTGGCGATACGGCGCGGATCATGATTCAGTCGCCGTGGGAGCGGGCGACGGCGCTCGTCACCACGGAGCGCGAAGGCATCCGTTCGCAGCGGCGATTTGCGCTTACCTCCACTCAGCAGACGATCTCGGTGCCGGTTTCCGAGGCCGACATTCCGAACGTCTACGTGTCGGTTCTGTTGATCAAAGGGCGCACGCCGGCTAACGCCGACGGACCTGCCGCCTCCGCCGAGGCTGCGGCGCCCAAGGACAAGGTCCGCCCCAGTGGCGACGCGAGCGATCCGGGCAAGCCGTCGTTCCGGCTCGGGTATGTGCAGTTACAGGTCGAGGACGCGTCCAAACGTCTATCGCTCGACGTCACCGCCAATCGCGAGGAGTTCCGACCGGCCAACAACGCGCACGTTGACGTACGCGTGAAGGACGCGCAGGGCAGACCGGCGGTTGGAGAGGTGACGCTGTGGGCCGTCGATTACGGCGTGTTGTCGCTCACCGGATTCCAGACGCCGGACGTGCTCAAATCGGTCTACGTGCCGAAGGCGCTGCAGGTCTGGACCGAGGACAACCGTCAACGCATCGTGTCGCGACGCGCCATCGTGCCCAAAGGCGAGGACGATGGCGGCGGCGGCGGAAACGATGCGGGCGCCGGAACGCTGCGGCGTGATTTCCGCGTGCTGGCGTTCTGGGTTGGATCGACCGTGACCGATCGAAATGGAAAGGCCTCGCTCGATCTGAAGCTGCCGGAATCGCTCACCACGTACCGGATCATGGCGGTCACCGGCGACAAGGCCTCGCGCTTTGGCTGGGGCCAGAGCGACATCCGCGTGAGCAAGCCGGTCACGCTTCGCCCGGCATTCCCGCGCTTTCTCGCCGTCGGCGATCGCGCGTCGTTTGGCTCCGTGGTCACGAATCAACTGAAGGACGCCGGCCAGGCGGTTGTCTCGATCAAGAGTCTCGACCCGTCGATCCTTCAGATCGAGGGCACCGCACAGCAGCGACTGCCCGTCGCGGCGGGCGGCTCTTCTGAGGCGCGGTTCTCGCTGACTGCACACAGCGTCGGCAAGGCGCGCATTCAGATGTCGGTTCGGCTCAACGGCGAAACTGACGCGTACGAGGACTCGCTCCCTGTTGAAGTGCTCGTCTCGCCGGAAACGGTGGCGGCTTACGGCGATACGCAAGGATCGTCACGACAGACGCTGACGATGCCGACAGGGATCGTGCCGGGCTTTGGCGGACTCACGCTGGAGATGTCGTCGACCGCCCTGACTGGTCTGGGCGAAGGCGCGCGCTATCTGCTCGAATACCCGTACGGATGCGCCGAGCAGAAAAGCTCTCGTGCGCTCGCGCTGCTCCTTGCCGAGGACGTGGGCTCCGCGTTTCGCATCGAGGCGATCACATCGCGCGACATGAAGCCGCTCGTGCAGGCCACGTTGAACGAGCTCCGCACGTTCCAGTGCTCGTCGGGTGGATTCAGCTTCTGGCCGGGCGACTGTCGAACCGTGTCTCCGTACCTCACGAGCTATGTGTTGCACGTGTTCCACGCTGCGGCGCAGCGTGGCTACACCGTGGATGCAAGTATGGTGCGTCAGGCGCAGGATTATCTGCAGCGGGAGCTGATGCAGGAGCTGCCGCCCGACGAAGGCTCGCGGCCGGCGTATCTGGCCTGGCAGGCGTTTGCCGTCAAGGTCCTCGTCGACGGCGGCCGCAATCAGGACTCCACGATCACTCGCCTGCTGGCCAACGTCGATCGCATGCCCGTCTTCGCGCTCGCGCATCTGCACGATGCGATTGCGACGCGTCCGGATCGCGCCCGGCAGCGCGACGACCTGCTGCGGAGGATCCGCAATGCGATCCTCGACGAAGCGGGCAGCGCGCATGTCGAGGAGCTGAACGATCCGTACCTGTGGTGGTTCTGGAACTCGAACGTCCGCAGCACGGCGATTGCGCTCGGCACGTTCGTTCGCAATGGCAACTCTGACCTGTCGGCGATCCGGCCGATGGTGCGCTGGCTGGTGCAGTCGCGGGAGAAGGGGCGGTGGGGCAACACGCAGGAGAATGCGTGGGCGCTCGAGGCGCTGGTCGATTACTACCGCAAATACGAGGCGGAGACGCCGAACTTCACGAGCACGGTTGCCGTCGGCGCCGATACCATCGCCCGGGGTCGATTCGAGGGGCGGTCAACGGAAGCCGTGACGCGACAGATCCCGATGGCGGACCTGGCGTCCCGCCTGCCTGCCGGATCGGAGCAGCCGATGACCTTCGAGAAGCAAGGCACCGGCACGCTGTTCTACACGACTCGTCTGCGCTATGCGGTCGATCAGTTGTTTCAAGACAACCTCGATCAGGGATTTCTGATCGAGCGGTCGTACGCACCGTATCAGGAAGGCAAGGAGCGTCCGCCGGCGACTCGCTACAGAGCGGGCGATCTGATCCAGGTGACGCTGCGCTTCACGCTGACGAAGGAGCGGCGCTATGTCGCGGTGAACGATCCGCTGCCGGCCGGTTTCGAGCCGATCGAGTCGTGGTTTGCGACGACCGCCACGGATCTGGCGCGGGCGCAGGACGATCAGGGTGAACCCGATCGCCGCGCGTGGCGATGGTGGGGGGAGCGCGGCGGCTTCGATCATATCGAACGCCATGACGATCACGTGGCGCTCTTCGCCACCCGACTGAGTGAAGGCGTACACGAGTTCTCGTACATCGTCCGCGCGACGACGGCGGGTACGTTCCGGACCGCACCGGCCCACGCCGAAGAGATGTATGAGCCGGAAGTCTTCGGCCGCACGTCGACGACGATGATCGAGGTGCGTTGATGTCTACCAAGGTTTGGCGGCTCGCCGGCGGCAGCGCGATCGCGGTCGCCCTCGTCGCCCTCTCGGCGCGACTCGGGCCGTTGCCGAAGGATCTGCTATCGGCTCCCGACGTGTCGACGGTGGTGGTCGATCGTCACGGTAGCGAGTTGTACGAAGCGCGGACCAATGCAGGCACGCGATCGCTGTGGCTCGATTCTTCGACCCTTCCGTCGGCGCTTGCCGATGCCACCGTTGCCGCTGAGGATCGACGGTTCTATCGGCATCTCGGGATCGATCCGATTGCGATTGTCCGCGCGACCCGGCACAACCTGCGCGCCCGGCATGTGGCCGAGGGCGGGTCGACCATTACGCAGCAGGCGGCGAAGCTGTTGCTCGATCGGCGAGCCGCCAATCGGCGTAGGCGCGGTCTGTCGGCAAAAATCGAAGAAGCGATCGTGGCACTTCGACTCGAGCACCGTCTCACCAAACGCGAGATTCTGACGCTCTACCTGAATCTGGCGCCATACGGCAACCAGGTGATCGGCGCCAGTCGAGCAAGTCAGGCGTATTTCGGCGTGTCGCCGTCGCTGCTGACAGTCGCGCAGGCGGCGTTTCTCGCCGGTCTTCCGCAGCGACCCTCGGCGTACAACCCCTATCGCGACTCGAAGTCGGGCATCGCGCGCCAGCGTCGCATCATCGACACCTTGCTGCAGGAGAGGCGGATCACGATCGAGCAGGCCAACGTCGCACGTCACGAGCGACTGCAGATCCAGCCTTATTCGCCGGCGTTCGTCGCTCCTCACTTCGTCGACATGGTACTCCGGGCTCGCGCCTCCACCCGACAGGCACGTATCGAGACGACGCTCGACGCGTCGCTGCAGGCAACGGTCGGCGACGTCATTCGAGCGAATCGGCGAGCACTCGATGTGCATGGTGCCCACAACGTTGCGGTGGTGGTCCTCGACAACAGCACGTCAGAGTGGTTGGCGTGGGAAGGATCCGGCAACTACTTCGACGCCGATCACGGCGGCACGATCGACGGCGCGATGACGCTGCGCCAGCCCGGCTCGGCGCTCAAGCCGTTTGTCTATGCGCTGGGATTCGAGACCGGCGACACGCCAGCCACGATCCTGCCGGACATCCCGGCGAGCTTTCCGACAGCGCAGGCGGGCATCGTCTATACGCCGCGCAATTACGACGGCAGGTTTCACGGGCCGCTGCGCATGCGTCAGGCACTGGCCGGGTCGCAGAACGTTCCCGCCGTCGCGTTGGCATCGCGTATCGGCGTTCCGGAGGTGCTGCGATTCTTTCGCGCCGTTGGGTTTACCAGCTTCGACAAGACCGCCTCGTATTACGGGCTGGGTGTGGCACTCGGCAACGCGGAAGTGACGCTGGCCGAGATGGTCGCGGCGTATGCGGCACTCGCGCGTGGCGGCGTCTGGCAACGGCCGCGAGCGATACGCGACGACCGCGCAAGCGATTCGCGCCACGTGCTGTCGCGGCAATCGGCGTTCTGGGTCACCGACATTCTTTCCGACGACGAGGCGCGCGCCTACGTGTTTGGTCGCGGCGGGAACCTTGAATTTCCGTTTCCGGTCGCGGTGAAGACCGGCACGTCGCAGGGGTATCGGGACAACTGGACGATCGGCTATACACGCGAGGTGACGGTGGGCGTGTGGGTCGGCAACTTCGATCGCACGCCGTTGATTGGATCGTCGGGTGTCACTGGCGCTGGTCCAATCTTTCACACGGTGATGCTGGCGGCGCAGCGGCGGGTCAGCGGACGTGAAGAGCGAGGGCACGACCTCGTCGAGCGGCCGCAGCTGGTCGAGCGCGAGATCTGCGCGTTGTCCGGGATGCGAGCAGGTGCCGCATGCCCGATCCGCGTGCACGAGTGGTTGCCGGCCTCCTTTTCGCCGCTGCCCTGCTCCTGGCATCACGACTCCGATGACGGGCTGATCACCCTATGGCCGGAGGAGTATCGCGTGTGGGCGGCTTCGCGCGGACTGCTCGACGAAGATGACCTGACCGGCGCGAACCGCCAGCGACCCGGAGTCGACGCGACCCCGGCGACGCGGCGTTTGGTCGAGCGTTCGCGATTCGGCATTTCGAATCCGCCCGCCGGCGCCACCTACATGATCGATCCAACGTTGCGACCTGAATTTCAGACGTTGTCGTTTCGTGTACTCGGAGCCACTGGTGACGTCCAGTGGAGGGTTGACGGAGCGGTCGTCGGTCACGCGACCAGCGGCGGAGCCGTCGACTGGCCGCTGAAGCGCGGCGAACATCTCATCAGGGCCACGGACAGGAAAGGGCAATCAGCAGAGGTGACGATCACGGTCAAATAAGGGAGCGAATGCGCGACGTCGATTCCACTTGCCGAGGGTGGATGGTGCTTGGTATCCAACTGACACATGCAAATTGATTTCGTCACCGGCTTCATCTGGTTCGCGTCGTTTCTCTTTTCGACGACCGTCCATGAGGCGATGCATGCGCTGGCGGCGTGGCGTCTCGGCGATCCGACCGCTTATAAGGGCGGGCAGGTATCACTCAACCCCGCTCCGCACGTCGCGCGTGAACCGATCGGGATGCTCGTGTTGCCGCTGCTCACATCGTTCACGCAAGGCTGGGCGATCGGCTGGGCGAGTGCGCCCTACGATCCGGTGTGGGCGGCGCGTTACCCGCGGCGCGCGGCGGTCATGGCCGCCGCTGGTCCGCTGGGCAATCTGCTGATCGCGCTGACGGCGTTCGCGCTGATGCGCACCGGACTGGCGATCGGCTGGTTCGGTCCTCCGGCGAGCGCGAACTTCGAGACCGTGGTGGCGCTGGCCAGCGGAGCGCCGTCGTTTCTGACCACGCTCCTTTCCGTACTGCTTGTCCAGAATACGTTCCTGTGCTTGTTCAATCTGCTGCCGCTGCCTCCGCTCGATGGGTCGGCAGTGATCCTGGGATTTCTCTCGGAGCGTCATGCGGCGGCGATGCGTCAATCGAGCGCGATGATGTCCATGATTGGCCTGCTGATCGCGTGGCGGGTGTTTCCGTTGATGACCAATCCGCTGTTCAGCATGCTGTTGCGGATCGTCCACCCCGGAGAGTCGTATTCGTAATCCGAAGCACAAAACTGTCGGGTTTACAGAATTGGCTACCGCTCTGGATTCCGTCCTGCGGTAGAGTAACGCCGCGCGGTAGTCCTCCGCAGCGCCGGTTTTCCGTCACGAACGATGTGACGACAGGTTCAGCCAGCTCGAAGGCGTCAGCCGCCGCCGAATTTCCCGCAAGCAGCCGAGCGGCCTTTCTCTTGCTGTTCCATTCGTGAAATTCCTTCGAGAGTCACGGATGCCAATCGGAACGAGCTTCAGGAATCACACGACGCGGTGCATCGCACTTGCGGCGATTTTCGTTCTCCTCGGATCGGCGGACCGAGCGGCGGCGCGTCCCGCGTTGATGTGGACGCAGCCTGACGCGACGCCGGAGTGGCGGTTCAACTCGCTCATCGACGGAGTATGGACGACGCTCTCCGCTGTGTCGTGCGGCCACAGCCGGACCCGAAGCGAGTGCTTCGCCCTGCTTCCCCCGCTGGCCCCAGGCCCGCACACGATTGCGCTTGCGGCGGTCGACGCGTTCGGCAACGAGAGTCCGCCGTCGGAATTGCTGGCTTTCACAGTGGATCCGCTGCCGCCGGACGCTTCGGCTCCCATCGGCCATGGTCTGTCTCCCGCCTCGTCATCGGCATCTGGTGACGCGGGTCCAGGTATCGCGGCGATCCCATCGCGCACCTGCGTTGGACAGGATTGTTATGGCGTGTCGCTGCTCGCGCATGGCCAGGGTGCCGTCAACCGCCTCGAACCGATCAGCGACGGTGGCGTGCTGATGCTGCGCGACGGGAGTGAGGTGCTGTCGTTGCGCTCCGGTCATGTCGCAACTGCCTACCAGTTGCGCCGCGATGATCCGACGTCGTCGGCCATCGCCGATATTGCGTCCGATCCCGATTTCGCGCGCAACCGCTTCGTCTATCTCGCCGTAGTCACCACTTCGGCCGAATCGTCACGCGTTCGTCTCGTGCGCGCGCGCGAGGTCGGCGACACGCTGGCGGAGCCGGCGACGATCGTTCCCGATCTTCCGATTGGGCGCGACGTCATGCCGCGGTTGGCCGTGACACCCGATCGTCGCATCTATCTCGCCATTCCATCGGCAACGGATGGTTCGCCACGACAGATGTACGACGGTCTGATTCTCGCGTTCATGGAGGACGGTCGCTCGGCCGGCAAACTTGCCTCGCCGATGTTCGCGCGCGGTCCTGACCAACCCTCGACGCTTGAACCTGGCGGCGGTCTGATCTGGATCGGCGCGTCGGGCGGCATCGGAGATGGGCTGCAGCTCCTCAGGTTGTCGGCTGACGCCGCACTGGCGATCACGCGCGCCGCCGGAGGGGGGCAGGTGGGAGTACTCGATCTGGCGTTCATTCGCCCTGACCGCGGTCTGTTGATCGCGGCATCGCCACAGGCGCTCTACGAGTTCGCCCTGTCGCCCGACGCTGCAGTCCTGGTCAGCGAGCGGATCGATCTGGGCGCACTCGAACCTACGGCGGTCACCGTGACGCCGTCGGGTGAGATCGTCGTCGCGGCACGCGATGCCGCCAATGCGGATTCGGTCCTCCTTCTGTCGCTGCGCTCGACCACCGAAGCGACGCCGCGCTGAGTGGGAGCGCGCCCGCCGCAGCCGGGCTTGCGCTTATCCTTGCCGGTCGATCTACACTCTCGCCAAAGTTGAGTAGCTGGGCGGCTGCGTAACTGAGTAGCTGGGTGCTACCCTACCTGGCCACGCGACTACCCAGCAAACTAGCGGAGGGTGTCCATGCCCGCAACACCGACGTACGAGGAGCTCCACAAGAAAACCGTCGCCGAGCTTCGCGAGATCGCCAAAGGACTGACTCACGAGGCGGTGCAGGGCTATACGCAGATGAACAAGGAGCATCTGCTTCCGGCGATCTGCAAGGCGCTCGGCATCGACACGCACGCCCATCATCATCTCGAGTCCGGGTTCGACAAGGCGAAGATCAAGGCGCGCATGCGCGAGCTGCGGCGTCAGCGCGACGAGGCGGTGGAAAGCGGCGACGCGAACCGGCTGCACGCGATCCGCCGCGAGTGGCACACGCTCAATCACCGTATCCGCGTGCACACGGTGTAACCCGCTGACGCTGATCAACTTCCAACTCCCAACGCCGAATGACGTTGGAAGTCGGCCTCCAACCTTGCAACTGGCGAGAACGTTGGAAGTTGGTAGTTCGGAGCTTCGAATCGAAAGTCGGCCATCATGCGCATCCTCCTGCTCTCCATGCCGGATTCGTTCGAGCACACTCCCTCGCTCGCGATCCGCATTCCCAACGGAGGCCTCGCCTCGCTGGCTGGCAACCTCGACGCCGGTCACCACGTTGCCATCGCCGACCTGATCCTGGCGCAGTCCAGCGTCCGATTGACGGTCGAGCGGCTCGTGCGCGAGCAGCGTCCGGACCTCGTCGGCCTCTCGGTGATGACGTATCAGCGCGCCACCGCACGTCGCCTCATCTCGCTGATTCACTCGCTGCGGCCGCAGTCGCGCGTTGTCGTTGGAGGCTACGACCCGAGTCTGGCACCGGAGGCATATTTCCATCCGGCGCTCGGCGTGGACTTCATCGTCCGCGGCGAAGGCGACGTGACGTTTCGTGAGCTCGTGGGCGCGCTCGAGGCAGGTCGATCTCCCGAAGGCATTCCCGGGCTGTGGTGTCGGACGCGTTCCGGTTTCACGCCCGCGTCGCCGCGACCGGCGGCACGTCTGGAGTCCGGCGAGGTCCGCCCGCCGCGGCGGAGCGCGCGCGTGCTCGACGGCTACACCTTCCTCGGCCGGCCGATCGACGTCGTCGAGACGTCGCGCGGCTGCACCTTCGATTGCAGCTTCTGCTCGATCATCGAGATGCGCGGCCGCAACTTTCATCGGTTTCCTCTCGAACAGGTCATCGCCGACATTGCCGACGCCCGCCACCGTGGCGCGCGCGCGATTTTCATCGTCGACGACAATGTGACGCTCGATGTGCCCCGGTTCGAGTCGATCTGCGACGCGATTACCGACGCGGACCTGAACGACGTCGACTACCTCGTTCAGGCGATGACCGCTTCCATCGCGGCCGGTGGCGATCGCCTCGCGTCGAAGATGCAGGCCGCCGGCTTCAGGTATGTATTCCTCGGGATCGAGAACGTGATCGACGACGATCTGAAGTTCCTGAAGGCGCAAGCCAAGAACCGACAGCGCGGCCAGGGCGGCAATGCGACCGTGGCGGCGATCGAGACCCTGCATCGGCACGGTATGTACGTCGTCGGAGGGTTGATCGTCGGCAACCCCGATGACACCGCCGAATCGATCGAAGCCAATCTGACGTTTGCGCGGAAGTACGTCGACTGGCCGTACATTCAGCATCCGACGCCGTATCCGGGCACGCCGATGACGGCCGATTTCGTGACGCGCCGCCTCATCGCCAATCCCCGATGTGAAGAGTATGACGGGACGACGGCTGTGACGAACGCGCGACTCGACGGCAAAGAGGTGGAGTTCGCGCGGTGGAAGGCGGAGCGCTGGATGAAGGTCAAGCACATGCCTGTTGCCTTCGCCCACGATCCGAGATGGGTCGGGCGTCACGCATGGCGGTTGCTGGCGCACACGTTCCGCGGCAGCTCGTGGCGGTCGGTGCTCGGTCTCGAGAACTCGCGTGCGGTGTTCGACCGCTATCGCGCGATTCGCGCGCGCGAGCGGCAGTATCTCGATTGGCCGGATCCGCTCGCCGAGGTAGCTGCTACCTAGTGTCCCGGGTTAGAAGTTCGCTGACAAAATCTCGCGACCTTCGTGAGGATCTCGTCAGCTGTTTTCGTCCAAACGAAGGGCTTCGGCGCGTTGTTGGTGATCGCGAGATAC
>Ga0081539_10002994_pt1 | contig 22079 bp, 20 predicted proteins | sample TabmetS4T2R2_FD_71023 | JGI IMG/M metagenome (GOLD analysis project Ga0081539, IMG submission 71023) | Tabebuia heterophylla rhizosphere microbial communities from the University of Puerto Rico - S4T2R2 | ecosystem: Host-associated > Plants > Roots > Rhizosphere ...
CAAAACTTATATGGCGAACAGCATCACCAAAGTGGAACTTTGATGATGCTACATTCAACCGCACTGCAGCTTCATTCGACAACCCGGATCATGTTGCAATTGTTATTCACAACTATCGTTGGCGGCTTGGATTAGCTGAAGGTGAGGCAAAATATGATGATCTGGAAAAGCGACTTGCCGAAAGTCCGGTCATTACCGTGCCAACGATTACGATGGAAGGCGACGCAAATGGTGCGCCTCATCCTGACGCGAGTGTTTATGCAAAAAAATTTTCCGGTAAATACTCACACAAAATTATTAGTGGTGGAATAGGACACAATTTGCCCCAAGAAGCGCCACGAGCGTTTGCAGATGCTGTAATAGAAGCGGATGGTTATACACGATAAAAAAAGAAACGTTTTCGCAAGAATGGAAATGTCGTAAAGAGGTTGGGGGCTAAGTAGCTGTACAAAGTGCATCAACAATTGCTACATTTGTTAAACATTCCTGTTTGCACTCACATGCACGAACCTCTTATCATATATATCAAAAATCACTCAGTTACTCCACTCGCTGAAATTGACATTAAAGCGATCAAAGATTTTTTTTATAAAAAAAATAAGAAAGTGGCAATATTTTTTTGCAGGAGGGTGATGTATGCACATACAGCATTCATTGTCAAAAGGGGCACACTCGTTCGATAGGGAGAGAAAATGCAATTGTTCTAAAACATGATCAGAACCTTTCAGCTATTTCTTTTATTCAAAATGTTCTTTCACTATCCCCAGTTTTTTCATTTTAGATTTTAACGTAGTCGGGGGCAAATTCAATAACTCAGCCGCCCCACCAAGGCCCCATATTTTTCCATTGCATTTTTTCAGAACGGCAATTATATGATCCCTTTCATTTTCATAAATTGTTTTGATATGGTTATCCTGGGCTTTCTGCGAAATGCTTCTTCCTTGCATGGTTGGCAAAGAAATTTCTTCAATTATAGTTCCTTTCGCAACTAATACGCCTCGTTCAATTAAATTTTCCAGTTCGCGAATATTTCCGGGCCAGTAATAAGTCATCATGTTTTTTAACACCTTATCCGATAGCCTAATAATCCTTTTCCCGGACTTACGATTATAAATACTGATGAAGTGATTAGCCAATGCAGGGATATCTTCAATTCGATCGCGCAGCGGAGGTAATTCAATTGGAAAAACATTGAGACGATAATAAAGATCAAGACGAAAACGACCTTCACCTACTTCCTTTTCTAAATTTCTGTTTGTCGCGGCAATGACACGAACATTGATTTTAACAGGCGATCTGCCACCAAGCGGTTCTATTTCTCTTTCCTGCAGTACGCGTAAGAGTTTTACCTGTAGGTCAATTGGCATTTCACCAACCTCATCCAAAAAAATAGTTCCGTCATTGGCCAGCTCAAATTTGCCGATCTTTTTATCTATTGCACCCGTAAATGACCCTTTTTCATGGCCAAATAGTTCCGATTCAATCAATGTTGATGGCAGTGCTGCACAATTGACCTTTATAAGTGGCTTCTTTTTTCGCGGAGAAAGTTTATGTATGCAATCTGCAATTCGTTCCTTACCTGTACCACTTTCTCCTAAGATCAATACAGAAGTATCAAATGGAGCAACCTGGGCAATTTGGTCAAACACTTTTAGCAATAAATGACTGTTACCAATTATACCTTCGAAACTTTGCATTGCAAGACTTCCTGATAGTTCAGTCCGTAGCTGATCAGAATGATCGGGCAAAAACAATTCCGCACGAAAATGCTTAAAGAATTTCGTGAAGGTTTGTTCAATCCGGTGAAGGAAAACAATATGTTCCTTATTATAAGTATCAGAATTTTTGCTATAAAAACAAATATTCAAGATTTCACTTCCCAACAAAAAAGGGAAACAGAGCATTGACCTCATACCAAATTTTTCATTCACTATCTTGCTCAGAGATGTATGTTGTGCATACAATTGAAATTCTTCACCATTAAGTGTGGAAGCACCGGAATTTTTGCTGGTTCCTGCCAAAGTCTTTACCAAATCGCTCGCAGGAACTCCCGTTATAGTAGAAAGCTCAACGATTCCGATAATCTGGTATTCATTAAATCCAACCCTGCGATAACTGGAGAATCCTTCCGTTGGGTTTTTAACGTAGTCAAGCATGAAAGCGAGGTAATCAAAAGGAATTTCCTGCTGTAATATTTTCCCGACCTGTAACAAAGCCTCCTTCCAAGTAACTCCATTCCTTATTGTATCTTCCAGTTGCCGTATTAGACTTGTTTCTCTTTGTTGTCGTGATTCCAAACTATGTTCATGGCGATATTGTGCAATTTCCAATGTAACCAGCAAATCTTTTTCTCTGAAAGGTTTTACAATAAAACCATACGGCTCTGTTGTCTTTGCTTCAGACAATATTTCTTCATTTGAATTTGCAGAAAGGTATATAAAAGGGACATTGCCTTTCTTTAATTGCATGGCAAGATCGATGCCTGTTAATTTGCCTTTCAAAAAAATATCAAGTAATACAAAATCTGGATTTTCTTTTTTAATGAATTCCTGTGCAGCAGGAACCGAACGTGCAATACCGCAAACCTCGTAGCCTGCTTTTTTTAGCATAAGCTGGAGGTCATTGGCTTCAACAAACTGATCTTCTACGATGAGTACTTTTTTATTCACCTGTTATTTTAGTTATTCTCAAACAATTGTGAGGCTAATATATTTCGGTGTTTCAGATCGATGTCAAGTATAAATGAAATTATTATTGTAGTCCCATTTTTATTTTCAATTGAAAAGCTCCCATTTAGATCTTCACTTAACCCATGCATCAAACTCATACCCAAAGAGCCATTTTTTTTATCCGTCGAATTTAAAGACATTCCAACTCCATTATCTGATATCATAAGCAGGTATTGGTTAAGGGAAGTGCCAGCAAGCGTAATGGAAATTACTCCACTCCTATTATTCGGAAACGCATATTTAAGTGAATTAGTAATTGCTTCATTTAATATCAATCCAAGAGGCACAGCCTGGCTTACATCCATTTCCAGCGGCTCAATGGCATAGTCAAACCGTATTTTTTGCCCTGTCCCAAAACTATCTGCCAGGTAGGAACCAAGTTCACGGATATAAATAGAAATATCAATAGAAGAAACATTTTGTGAACCGTACAATTTTTGATGAATGAGTGACATCGCATGCACCCGATGCTGGCTATCATGAATTGCAGTCAATGCAGATTCATTATCTATATAGGCTGATTGTGAATTTAGTAAACTCATCACAATCTGCAGGTTGTTTTTGACCCGGTGATGGATCTCTTTTAATAGCCATTCTTTTTCATCAAGATAATGCTGTAGCTGTTCATTTTTTTGAGTGATCACTTTATTGTTTTTTTGCTTTATCCTGTTTTGGCGGTATAGCAACCCTGCTATGATCAGCGCAGCTATAACGCCGGCAATGGTCATATTCTTTATAAGGGTGGCTTGTTTCAAATTCGCTTTTTCAATTTTAGCTTCTTGTTGCAGCGAAGCTATCTGATCTTCCTTTTTCTTGGTTTCGAACATCACTTCCAATTCCTCCGCCTGTCTTACTTTTGAAATCCTGAAGTTGGAATCCCGGAGTGCTACATATTGTTTATAATGTTTTACGGCTGATGCGTCGTCTTCGAAAACAGAATCAATTTTAATTAACTTTTCATAGGCCATTAAATCAGCGGCAAGAGCAACAAGCCGTGAGCTGTCACGGAGATATTGTTCATAATATTTTCTTGATTTCTCAAATTGACCTTTAAAAAAATAAATGCTGGCGAATTGAGTAGTGATCATAGTTCCCTGATAACTGGAATTTACGAATAGATATGGTTCTTTTTTTAGCATAGAGTCTGCTGAAAGTGTCGCTTGCTCCGCGAGGTTGTATTGCTTCGTTCCAATATAACAGCCGCTCAGGACAAGCTTTTGGTAAATCACCTGCTGGGAATTGATGGGCGGAACTTTTTTGGAGATGCTTAATGCCATCTCCAGCGCCTCATCAGGCTTCCCCTGGTCAATCAGGATCTCTGTGACGTTAATCAGATTCATGTACAGGTCGGCGTCTTTAGCCCCAATGTAACGCTGATGGGCTTTAAGCATCCATTTCAGGCTCTCTTCATTTCTTTCACCTTCAGTATAATACAGCATGCCAAGTCTTGTATAAAAAGTGGTCCATCCAACGCTATCACGGACAGCCTCACTTAATTTAACAGCTTCCAGGGAATATTTTAATGGCTCGCCAAATTTACCCTGAGCAGATGTCAACATGGCGATATTATCCGCTGTATAGTGGATATACGGATAGCCAATCGAATTTTCAAGCTGATATGCTTTTATAAGAATGGGGTAAGCCTCCTCGAGGCGGGATACATACATATGATAATAACCGGAAATCACAGCCGTGACAATCTCGCTTTCAACATCACCTAATTCATGATAAATCTTTCCTGCTTTTTCCATGCCTTCAATCTTCTCGTTTATGATATCGGTTATTTTAGGCTGTTTGCCTGTTGCGGTAGCGTTATGAACTGTATAGATGCTCCGGTAAAACAAAGCTCTGGCTTCCGTTCTCTTATCTCCATGGATTTTGCAGTCATTGATCAACCGGTCGAAAACAGGCCCACTATGGGTAACATCCGCGCCCTGACCGTAAATTTTGCCAAGCAGGCACCGGGCAACTCGACCCAGCCTTTCTTCGTTCATTGCTTTGCTTTGATCAATGGCTTTCATAAGAAAATATTCAACACTATCTTTATACTGCTTGTAGCTATTGGGTTGAAATGCATAGTATGCACCTAATAGTATCATTAGTTCCAACTGCCTCCTCCCTTTAAGCTGCGATAATAAACGAACGCCTTTAACGGGATTTCTTTGGTCGAACCATTGCGATTGCTTAATCAGTTCAGGATCATCAATGCCTTCAGCTACTATAGCAAGCGAGCTTATGCCTAGCGAAGAACTGACATAAAGGAGACTGCTGTCCAACCCCGGTCCGGCACTGATAAAATAAAAGTAGCTGGAACTAAGCCATAAATTCAGTCGCTGCCATGATGGTTTGTCTGTAGATGGGGAATGATAAGAATACATCGAGATGGCTGACTGGGCTAAAGATTGCGATGCTCCTTTAATAAACATCATGAGGCAAAGCATAATGCATATAACTGACCTGAACATACTTTCTTGTTTTTAATGAACAATCTATTACTGCGCAGATTCATAAAGGGTATTCGCTCGAAAAGTATTTATTCTTGTGTAGCAGAGAAGATGTTGCATTTCCAATTAGAAAACCCATTGAATGTTGTTTCGAAACTGTGCCGAAGTACTTTCCGTTATAGAATTGATCCTAAGTTACCATTTTATTTCGTAGTAAGTTTTACCGAACCACGATATTTCGTGGAGGAAATGTATTTGGCAAGATCCATGCATAGTTGAATGATAATGTATTAGCACCCCGGCATTGCCTTTGATTCCTTTGTCGCTATCTGATAATTGTTTCTTTTAAACTTAACGATTCATGGAAACTCATTCTAACATATCATACGATAATTCTTTCGACTATACCGTTGAGTCGATTAAAGCCAACGATATCAACGAGGTTCTCCAAACATTTTCGAAAGAAAATAGCACACAAAACAACTTATTGAAACTTGCTGAGATCTTAATGGTTCTTCAACCTCTGATTGGCAAAAAAAACTTTTTAGTATTTAGGCATAATAAATATGTCAATGTGCCAATAGAAAATATTGCCTTTTTCTATATCAAGTATGAATCGCCAATGATCATGTGTTTTGATAAGCAGGAATATTTTGTAAACTACTCACTCGAGCAAATTCAAAATCTTTTACCCGAAAAACAATTTTACAGGTTGAACAGGCAATATCTTATCAATTTCACTGCGGTAAAAGAAGTGGAACACTACTTCGCAAGAAAATTGCTCGTAAATGCTGTGATACCTACAAAAGACAAACTAATAGTACCACGATTAAAAGTGAGTGAGTTTCTACATTGGCTGGACAATAGATAATCTTAATTAAGGATTACTACAATCTTTATCCGACAGATTCTTCAACTCAAAAACGGTCGCTTCAAAGTGCGAATTAGTTCACATCAGGCGCTTTGACATTGATAAACATTACAGTTTAAAATACTTTCAATTTGTCAATTTCACATTCAAGTATATCGCATGAATAAGATTAAAATATTCTTTGCAATCGCATTAATCATTTGTTTATTCCTGTTAGCGGTCATTACGCTGGTTATTGCCTAGTATCTCCAAACGTCCTGATGATAGGTTCAAAGTGTTGTTACCGTAGCATAGTTAGCCATATATATTGCCAGTAAAAGTTGCAGGGATTATGCAGGACAAGATAATGGCAACACAAATCTCTCTCCAACTATTCATTCACTTAAAACCTTCTTGTTTTACCAGAGATACGTGAGTAGACAATGTTTCGCAATAATTTCCTTCACCTTCAAAAAAGATCTATTCGGGACCGACTTAGAGCATTCAACTGGCTTTGTCATTGGACATCGTATAATATCAATGATAGCTTTACAAAAACCTATTCATTAACTTTTAAATTTTAAAACAATGAAAAAAAGTATTCTCGCAACTGCAGTGGTAGCAAGTGCGCTTGCGTTGCATGAAACAGAAAGTAATGCCCAAGGCGGACTTTCCGCTAATGCCCCATTGGATGAAACAATCCATCCGTTCCAATTTCATGCTTCGCAGGCTGACCTCGACGATTTGCATCGCAGGATCTTAGCGACAAAGTGGCCTGAAAAAGAAACAGTCAACGATCAATCGCAGGGCGTGCAGCTCGCCACGGCCAAAGCACTGGCCAAGTATTGGGCAACGGAGTATGATTGGCGTAAGGTTGAAGCGAAACTTAATTCCTATCCTCAATTCATAACAACTATTGACGGATTGGATATTCATTTCATTCATGTTCGCTCGAAACATAAAAAAGCTTTACCTGTCATTATCACTCATGGCTGGCCAGGTTCAATTATTGAACAAATGAAACTTATCGAACCACTTACTGATCCTATAGCCTATGGAGGAAAAGCTGAAGATGCGTTTGATGTCGTAATACCATCAATGCCTGGTTATGGTTTTTCAGGCAGACCAAGCACTACCGGATGGGGTGCTGAACACATTGCGAAAGCTTGGATTGAACTTATGCATAGACTTGGATATAATAAATATGTGGCTCAGGGCGGTGATTGGGGTGCAGTTGTTGTAGATATGATGGGTTTGCAGGCACCATCTGAATTGCTCGCTATACATACTAATATGCCCGGTATCTTTCCAAACGACATTGATGCGGCGGCTTTTTCGGGCGCACCGGCGCCATCAAGTCTTTCAGCCGAGGAGAAACTGGCTTATGACCGCCTGCAATTCGTCTATCAAAAAGGAATCGGTTATGGATTCCAGATGGGCCTGCGTCCCCAAACGTTATACGGAATCGCGGACTCACCTGTCGGTCTCGCCGCATATTTTCTTGATCACGATGCACGCAGTTACGAACTGATCTCACGTGTTTTTCAAGGTAAACCAGAAGGTCTAACACGTGATGATATTCTCGACAATATTACGATTGCCTGGTTAACCAACACAGGTATTTCTGGTGCAAGACTTTATTGGGAATATTGGGGAAAAGGGTATTTCAATGTGAAGGGCGTTAAGATTCCGGTTGTGGTAAGCGTCTTTCCTGATGAGCTTTATCCAGCTCCCCGGAGTTGGGCGGAGAAAGCGTATCCAAAGATGATATACTATAAAAAACATGATAAAGGTGGACACTTTGCAGCATGGGAACAACCTGAGTTTCTTGTGGAAGATATGCGTGCAGGCTTCAAATCGCTCCGGTGATCTTGCTACAAGTGATCATCAGGTTTTTCAAAAGAGAGCTGTCTCAAAAGTCAAGACAGCCTCTTTTGTTTTTGCTCTGGTTGATCGCTTGTCGGGCAAATTTTCATTTGGTGCATCAATGGTTACTAAGGGGTACGTGAAGTGTAAGTTGGTATAATGAGATATTCGCAGACTTGGGATCTGCAAAACAACATGACGTCGGAAAAAAACTCAGACGGAGTTACAATCATTTTAACAACCTTCCCTATTATAATTTTCGCAATTTCAAGTGCAACAACAATTGCTACATTTGTGAAACACCTGTTGCAATATCAATGCACGAATCTCTCATCACATATATCAAAAATCACTCAGTAACTCCACTTACTGAAATTGACATTGAGGCGATCAAAGATTTTTTTATTGCAAAAAAAATAAGAAAGCACCAATACTTTTTGCAGGAAGGTGATATATGTAAACATGCAGCATTCATCGTAAAAGGCGCAATGCGCCAATACACTATAGATGACAAAGGTGTAGAGCATATTGTACGCTTATCTATTGAAAATTGGTGGGTTTTAGATCGCGAAAGTTATACGATGCTCACTCCTTCGATATATAATATTGATGCATGGGAAGATTGCGATCTATTGCTGATTACAAGACCAAATATTTTAACGCTTAGTTCAATACCAGCAATAAAGGAGATGAGAGAAAAGATATTTGAGAATTATGTCATAGCAAGTCAAAAGAAGTTATCCTCTATGAGCTTATCAGCTGAAGAACGCTATGCCGACCTGATAAAAGTCAATCCTGAATTCCTGCAACGCTTTCCGCTACATATCATCGCCTCTTATCTTGGTGTCAGTAGAGAAACATTGAGCCGCATTCGCGGTCAGGCAGTTAAAAAATAAAAGCTTCAAATATTTTTCAAAGCAAGAGGTGTGATTTTTATCACACTCTTTTTTTGCTATTTGTCCTCTTTTTCCGCCTATCTCTCATCGGAACTTAGCACTGTCAAAAAAAATTATTACATCAAAAAAGATTTATGCAAACACGAAAAAACGATACGATGAAAAAGAGTAAAAAAATCATTGCGAGTACGGTGATAGCAGGAGCACTTATGCTGCAAGGTACATTAAGCAATGCGCAACCGGGTCTTTCCATTGAGCCGGTGTCAACAGAAACGATTCGTCCCTTCAAAGTGCATTTTCCAAAGAAAGCGCTGAATGATCTTAAACAGCGCATTAAAGCAACACGCTGGCCCGACAAAGAAACAGTTGCTGACCAATCACAAGGTGCACAATTAGCAGAGTTGCAAAAACTCATGAATTACTGGGCAACTGATTACGATTGGCGAAAAGCAGAAGCGAAACTAAATGCATTGCCACAATTCATGACGACTATTGATAGCGTGGATATTTATTTTATTCATGTTCGCTCCGAAGAACCCAAGGCAATGCCGTTGATCATCACACACGGGTGGCCGGGTTCGATCTTCGAGTTTTTAAAAACGATTGACCCGCTTACAAATCCTACAGCATATGGTGGCAAAGCAGAAGATGCTTTTGATGTAGTTATACCTGCTATTCCTGGTTATGGTTTTTCAGGAAAGCCGACCGGTGCTGGTTGGGACCATGAACATATTGCAAAAGCCTGGGCCGAACTGATGAGCAGACTTGGATATACCAGATATGTTGCACAGGGAGGCGACAGAGGCGCACCCATTGCGAGTGAAATGGCACGCCAGTCGGCATCGGGATTGTTAGGTATTCATCTTAATCTTCCTGCAACAGTACCACCTGAAGTAGCTGCAGTTTTAAACAGCCCCGTACCCGCACCTGCAACACTTTCCGACGAGGAACACGATGTGTTTAATGCATTGAGATTGTATGCCAGGAAAGGAAACTCGGGTTATTTCATAACAATGACTGCGCGGCCGCAAGCGATTGGCTATGGATTGAATGACTCACCAACCGGGCTCGCTGCATGGATGCTTGTACATCCTGGATTTGCAGAATGGAATTATGGTAATGAACCGGAAAAGTCACCAACAAAAGATGAAGTACTGGATAATATCACGCTGTATTGGCTTACTAACTCTGCAGCATCTTCTGCGAGATTATATTGGGAAACTGCCGGACGCAACCCTACAAGTTCAGTCGATTGGAGGACCACAGAAATTCAACTGCCGGTGGCCATTACTGTGTTTCCCGATGAAGTGTACAGACCACCATTGACATGGGCCAAACGTGCTTACAAAAATCTGATCTACTTCCATCAAGTTGATAAAGGTGGCCACTTTGCGGCATGGGAACAGCCACAAATTTTTGCTGAAGAAATGCGTGTAGCATTTAAATCACTTCGATAGAACCCACGATCCACAAAACAAAATCTTTAAATAAAATTCGAATCTTAAAAATTTAATTTATGAAACAGGCAAAGAACATTTTAGCCAGTACTGCAATTGCAGGAACAATGTTGTTACAGGCTGCTATTAGTAATGCTCAGATAGGTGTATCCACAGAGATCAATTCAACAACAGCTATTCGCCCATTTAAAGTGCATGTTCCTCAAAAAGATCTTGACGACCTTCGGAAACGCATTAAAGCTACACGTTGGCCCGATAAAGAAATTGTAACTAATCAATCGCAAGGTGTGCAATTGACAACGATGCAAAAACTTGCTAAGTATTGGGCAACAGATTATGATTGGCGTAAGGCAGAAGAGAAACTGAATGCATTACCACAATTTGTAACAACGATTGACAGTGTTGATATCTACTTCATTCATGTACGCTCCAAACATCTGAATGCATTGCCATTAATCATGACTCATGGTTGGCCAGGTTCAATCTTTGAATGTCTCGGCGTCATTGGCCCGCTTACTGATCCAACTGCCTATGGCGGAAGTTCTGAAGATGCATTCGATGTTGTGATCCCATCAATGCCAGGTTATGGTTTTTCGGGCAAGCCCACAACTACCGGGTGGAGCACCGAACACATAGCACGTGCATGGGACGTATTGATGAAACGTCTCGGCTATACACACTATGTTTCGCAAGGAGGTGATTGGGGAGCAAGAATTACAGAATATCTTGGGCATCTTGCGCCACAGGGTTTGGCAGGTATTCATATGAATTATTTATTGACATTTCCTCCGGAAGTATTAAGGGCCAGCGCTTTAGGTGAGCCCGCTCCGGCTGATTTTTCAACCGACGAAAAGTTAGCGTATGACAAAAGAAAAAGCCGCGTTGCAGGTTATTTGATCGAACAGGCATCACGTCCGCAAACCATCGGTTTCAGTCTTGCAGAAACACCAACAGGACTTGCAGCGTGGCTACTTGATCATGATCCGCATAGCTATGAACAAATGGCAAAAGCCATTGATGGAAATCCCGACGGACAACTTACGATTGATGCAATACTTGACAATATCACGTTATACTGGCTCACCAATACCGGCACTTCCGCTGCACGGATTTATTGGGAAGAAGCACGATTACCCATCAAGGGACAAGCTACGGTTCCAGCAGCATTCACCGTATTTCCCGGCGAAACATTCCAGGCACCGCAGAGTTGGGTGAAGAAAGCATTTCCCAATCTTATTTACTTCAACAAAGTTGATAAAGGCGGTCACTTTGCTGCCTGGGAAGAACCGCAATTAATGGCAGAAGAACTGCGCACTGCATTTAAATCACTCCGCTGATTCTTAAGAAGGGCAACGATTCAAACGTTGTCCTTATTTATAAATTTTTTTTCAAGTAAACAAATGATTACTCGAACATCTGCTTTGTTCGAATGACATACTTGCAAATTGACTTTAGCTTTGTGTCTATAATTTGAAACAACAATCTCTCACCAAAAACATTAAACAAAATGGAAGCACATACAATAAAAGGTTTTGAAAGGTATGGCACCTATCAACCGAAACGAACAGGCATTTTATTCATTGATCCTTACAATGACTTTATACACCCCGATGGTAAATCTTATGGCAGATCAAAAGAAGTCATCGAAGCTGTCCACCTGCTTGACAATATGAAGAAAGTAATAAGCATAGCCCGTGAATCGGGGATGAAAGTGTTTTATGTTCCACATCATCATTCAGAACCCAATGATTATATAAGCTGGAAATATCCGACAGCCGTGCAGCTATCAACCAGGGATCGTCAAATTTTTGCCAAGGATTCCTGGGGTGGTACCTTTCACGACGATTTTCAACCTGAGCCAAATGATATAATCATCAAAGAACACTGGTCGCAAAATGGTTTCATGAATACTGATCTTGATCACCAGTTGAAACAACATGACATAGATCGTGTGATCCTGATTGGTATGATTGCCAACACATGTGTTGAAGCTACCGGACGCATGGCTATGGAACTGGGCTATCATGTAACACTTGTAACAAACGCAACTGCTGCCTATAGCTGGGAGCACATGCATGCAGCCCATGAACTAAACGGCCCCACCTTCGCTCATGCTATTTTAAAAACGGAAGAGCTCGTTGATATTTTGCACGGCAAAACAGCAATCGTTAACCAATAAATCATTAAGAATGAAACGTATAACTGAACAAATAGAAGGAACGCCACTCAAACTAACCGTCCATAACGGAGGTTTCTGGCAAGTAACTATTGATGCGCCTCCGTTCAACCTATTTGGACCAGAACTGTTAACAGGATTAGAGGAAGTAGTACGGCGCATCCAGGCATCACCGGAATTACGCGTAATTGTTTTTGATAGTGTCATTGATGATTTTTTTATTGCTCACTTTGATATTGTTAAGGGAGCGGAAGTATTAGGTCGTAAAACACAGTCTGGTTTATTGCCATGGTTTGATGTGGCACTGGCACTTTATGAATCACCTGTTATAAGTATTGCAGCAATTCGGGGACGCACCCGTGGTGTGGGAATCGAGTTTGCAGCCGCATGTGATATGCGTTTTGCGAGTGAAAAAGCCATATTTGGTCAGTTCGAAGTAGGTGTTAGCACCATACCCGGCGGAGGCAGCATGGAGTTTCTCCCCTTGCTGATTGGAAGGTCAAGATCATTGGAGATGATCATAGGAGCAGAAGACTTAGATGCATCTACTGCAGAGCGTTATGGCCTTATCAATCGTATGATTGCTGATGACAAACTCGATGATTTTGTTTTCCAGCTTGCGATGCGCATCAGCCAGTTTGATCCGGTTATAACAAGGCAAGCAAAAACAATGATCAACCAAAGATCACCAAAGGCGTCTATGGATGATATGGTGGCTTCAAGGACAGCATTTATTCAGGCAAATCTGCGACCGGAACGACAATACGTCTCTAAAAAACTTCAGGCTTGGGGTATCCAACAGAACGAAAATTTTGAACGCAACCTCGGTGAATATTTAAATCGCATCGGCGAGAAAAATGATGCGCAATAAAAATTATAACAATAAAAACTTTTGATATGAAAATAGCAAATCAACTTGTTGATTCAAGCTTTAATGCTACGGTCAACGCACCAATAGAAAAAATAAATATACCTGAATGGGCATTTAATCTGCCGGAGAAGGAATACCAAGATTGTTCACCCGCCCATATTTCAGCAGCAAAAACGACCGGGCCTGATGGCCGTCGCATGTCAATTAATGTTGAAATGATAGGAGGAAGTCTTATGGTTCAACATTACCAGGAAGAAGTGTCGGAGCCGCATCATTTAGTGCTCACCTCTTTTTCCGATGTTTTTACACCAACAGGCCGTGTTGTTATTCACGTAAGATGGGAACTCAGTGTTAAAGCTATCAGCGATACGCAATGTGAGTTTACAAATCACATAATATCAAGTGCAACAGAAGATTTAATTTACAGCCTTGAACGGCAAGGAATTCCGTTCGATTTATTCAAAGCGCAACGCCAACCCAATTCCATTTATCATAATCGAATGGAAACGCCATTGTTTGCAGCAAGTATTGAACGCGCCGCACTAAAAGCGGAAACAGCCTTCAGTTTGCAACTTTCGAATACTAAAAATTAGAACATGTAATGGATATACCTAACTAACCACGCAAAGAATTAAAGTATCTGATGCTAAAAGCGTATGTCGAAAATCTGTTTCAATGAACAGGTTTTTTTTATTAGTAGTCTAAAGGTTTCTTATTAAGTGGTTGTTTTTGCAATGGCTACTCTAATCGCAGTGAATATTTATTCGTGCAATACATAACATCATTCCGTCATTGCTTCCGCTATCCCGGGTTAATAGTTTTGCCGCAAGTTTAAAATTAGTTATAGGAATTCCAACAAAAGAAATCTGACTGGTCTTTTAAAAAAAAATCTAATCAAACAAAACAATTTAAAAATAAAAAAATGAAAAAGAATAAAACAATGAATGTAATGAAAACATTTATCCTGCTCATCTTACTCGGACTTAGTATTGTATCCTGCGAAAAGGATGATGTGCCCAGCAAAGGTTCTGACACGAGCGCTATTGATTATCATCAAACAGCCGTCACACAATTTATCACTGCCGGTGATACAAAATTCGCATACAGGATTTTAGGAAATAAAACGGGCATTCCCCTGGTTATGATCTCCGCTTTAGGAAATTCCATGGATGACTGGGATCCTGCTATCACAAATGGTTTGGCGCAGCAATACAAGGTTGTCATTTTCGATATCCAGGGGGTCGGTTCATCCGGCGGGTTAACACCTAGTAATATTCCAGATATGGCGAAAGGGGTGGTAACATTTATAAGTGCACTGGGCTACAATAAGGTTAATTTATTGGGATTCTCTATGGGCAGTTTTATCAGTGAGCAGATAGCATTGACAAATCCAAACCTGGTAAATAAAATTATCCTCACCGGAACAGGGCCAAAAGGTGCTGAAGGTCTTTCAAATCTGCCCAATACATTAGCATCCACAGCCGGCTTAAGCCCCGAAGAGTTTTTCTTGGCAGGTTTTTTTGCACCGTCTGCCGAAAGCCAAAGTGCCGGAAAACTTTCCTATGAAAGAATTCAAAAGCGAATAGTTAACAGGGACTCACCGGTTAATAATGAAAGTGCTACCGCAGAACTGACAGCTGTTTTAGGTTGGGCGCAGCCAGACCCTGATGCTTTAAATGAACTTAAAAATATTACGAAACCGGTGCTTATTGCACAAGGTGAAAATGATATTCTTGTTCCTGTAAACAATGCAATCAACATGTCGAAAAGTATACCTAATGCACAATTGATTGTTTACAAAGATGCAGCGCACGGCGCCATTTATCAATATCATGACGAATTTATACGGGCTGCATTAGATTTCTTAAGCAAGTAAGAGTAACTGGCTGTTTAAGTCAGGTTATTCAATACTCTAGAACACATAAACTATAAATAAAAAATAAAACAATGGAAACAATTACAGAAACAAGCAAAGTTGTGTATACAGCTAAGACGCACACCACGGGTGGTCGTGAGCATGGTGTAGCGAAAAGTTCAGACGGACACCTCGATATAAAGTTATCCACTCCCGGGACTAACGGCACCGGAACTAATCCTGAACAATTATTTGCCGCCGGTTGGTCTGCCTGTTTTGAAGGGGCATTAGGTATTGCAGCCAGTAAAAAAAGTGTAAAGCTTCCCGAAGACACAGGCATTGATGCGGAAGTTGATCTTTGCATTAACAAAGGAGAATTCTACCTGCAGGCACGCCTCAACATAAGCATTCCGGGGTTAGATAGAGAAATTGCGCAGGAACTGATAGAATCAGCAGAAACAATTTGTCCTTATGCTAAAGCTATCAAAGGAAACGTAGATGTAGAGTACAATCTTTTGTAAGATATTATCGCCGGGCTCATCCGTTAGCCCGGTGATAACTTAAGTTATATAAAACGATATTACTTATACTAAAATCATGAAAAAAAGCACTTCCCACAATCTAAGAAAAAAGAAAAAGACTGCTTATTCCAACTATTACTTTGCCCTGGCGCTTTACAATATTTACAAAAATGAAAGCAAGAACGAGGCGAGACTTCCGGTCCGCGATTTTCGAAACAGTGTCTTTCAAAAACCAACCGTCACCGCAAAGCTGAAACAAAAGTTGGTGCAGTTCGTTTTGGCAATGAGAAAGGTAACGGCAACTAATGTTTTTATTCGAAAAGAGAAACCGGTTATTATTGGTCAGCAGTTATAAAGAAAAATGTTGATGCAAATTTTAATGCCACTATAATGAACTTATTAAATGATATTATCGAAGCACATGGAGGCGCAAAGCGGTGGAACCAATTCAGCAAGATAGAAGCGCAAATCATTAGCGGTGGCAAACTGTTTGAAATCAAAGGAGTGCCCCAGGACGATACTCCTCGCCAAATGATCGTGTGGTTGCATGAACAGAAGGCGTCCGTGCATCCTTTCGGCGGTCCGAATCAACGGTCCAACTTCTCATCAAATAGAGTAGCGATTGAAACGCTGGATGGAAACGTATTAACAGAGCGCACCGGGATTAATGAAATTTATCAGCATCTCAAATCACCCCAATGGGATCCATTGGATCGTGCCCAGTTTAATGGTTATGCTTTATGGATGTATCTTACTACTCCTTTCTTCATGTTGCTGCCAGGTATGCAAGTGGATGAAATAGACCCATTGAAGGAAGGTGACGAAACTTGGAAAGGATTAGGTGTCACATTCCCTTCTAATATTGCAACCCATAGTAAAGTGCAGCAATTTTATTTTGGGGAAGATAATTTGATCAGGAGACACGATTACCACGTAGATGCCGGCAACTTCTACGCTGCCCAGTATATATCTGACTTAAAAGAGGTACAAGGTATAATCGTAGCTTCAAAAAGAAGAGCCTATAAAAAAGATCAGGATGGAAATCCTTTGCCAGATGAGGTCATGGTAAAAATTGATTTGAAAAATTTTCAGCTTTCGTAGGTGGAATGCCGACGGATAAAGAAGAAGATCGGAAAATTATTTCCGAACGCACTAAAATTTTCGTACAACAATAGGCACTAATTGTCCATTGAAACAGGCATTAAGTCACGATAAATTTGTTTCGAAATCTCAAAATTTTTCTCAACTCTACTACAAAAATATTATTGCCCAATTAAACATATTATAATGGAAACACAACAAAAAACATGGTTTATTACTGGTGCTTCAAAAGGCTTTGGTTTTGAAATCACAAAGGCTGCACTTGAAGCAGGAGACAAAGTGGTGGCAACCGTGCGAAACAACAGTTCCGCCCTTTATGCTTCTTTAGAAAATCATCCAAACTTATTCGTTGTCGAAATGGATGTAACCAGTGAAGCCGACGTTAAGGATGCAGTAGGAAAAGCTATCGCTCATTTTGGAAATTTGGACATCGTAGTAAACAACGCAGGCTATGGTATTGTTGGCGCAATCGAAGAAGTATCCGATGCAGAAGCAAGAAAACAATATGACACCAATGTATTTGGTGTATTGAATGTGTTGCGTGCCACGCTTCCTTTTTTAAGAAAACAAAGATCAGGTCATATCATTAATGTCTCTTCACTTTTTGCATTTGATCCTTTGATTGGCTGGGCATTATATGGGTCAACCAAAAACGCCGTGGAGGGAATTTCGCAGGGGCTTGCTAAAGAACTGCAGCCATTTAGAATAGGAGTAACCGTTATCGAACCTGGTTTGTTCAGGACAGGTTTTACTGGTAAGGACTCGTACGTCGTTGCACAAAATGCTATCAGTGATTATGAAAATACCAGAGTAGGTCAAATGCGAAAGAGTACCAGTGCTTTTCATGGAACTCAACCAGGCGACCCTTCGAAATTAGCTGGAGTGGTTGTTAAACTCGGGCATACGGAAAATCCACCGCTTCATTTACCTATCGGAACAGATTCAATCAATAATTATAACATATATACAGAAAGATTGGTGAATGATGTTAATGCATGGATGAAAGATTCGTTAAGCACCGATTACCCGCGTTGATCAACAAATTGTTCAAAACACTTTTAAAAACATAGCAAGATTAGAATGCATCCTTTACGCAAACTGCGGGAATCAGGCAAGCCTACTCCCGCCCAAGTGAGCGAGTTGCTCGCCGAAAACGTCGTATTCAACAGCCCGATCTTGATACGCCCGATCGAAGGACGTGAAGTCGTCGCTGCAATTTTCGCCCAGTCAAGTTCCATGCGTGGTTCCGGCACCTATACAGCAGAATTTAAACTCGATGAACACACAACTTTCCTGCGCTGGGTAGGAACGATGGATGGACACAAATTCGAGAGCTTGGAGATTATCGTGGATAATGAGGAGGGGTTGATTGCGGAACGCACTATTGCCCTCCGGCCTTACCCGGCTTTGAAACTCTTCCGTGACGCCATGTATGAAGCGCTCAAGGATAAGCTACCGCCGGATGTTTGGGATTACCCAACATCGTGACTAAGAATGGGTTCAATGACAAAAGCAGCAGCGCTTTTCATGAAACTTACGCGGTGACCCTTCAAAGTTGGCTACCTTATTGGCACAGATTTGATCAATAATTATAACTGATATAAACAGAGACTGCGAATGATGTAAACGCATAGATAAAAGATTCATTAAACAGCGATTACGGTACAACTTGACAAAGTTTATTACAGCACGAGGCAGAAAGCCGATAAAATCGTTTTTTCTCATAAGCAGTAGTTTTGGTTAGGAGGTTGCAAGTCTTTGCAGCCTCTTCTGATTTTGAAAAAATTATTGTCTGCTTGCCCCTCTCTCACTTTAATTTCCTGATTTATGCAACACTTGTACTAATGCGTCAATTGCCTTCGCCATCGCGTCAAAATAATTTTGCATCATCAACAAAAAAAATTTTTTACAAAAAACTTAAAGATTTCGATTATGAAGACAACAATCAGATCTATAGCAGCTCTATTTATCGCTGCTCTATTTACCGTTTCTGCTGAAGCACAAAAATCTATCAAAAACATTGTGATTGTTCACGGGGCCTTTGCAGATGGCTCAGGCTGGCAAAATGTTTTTGAAATTCTTACAAAAGATGGCTACAATGTGACTATTGTTCAAAACCCTTTAACTTCTCTTGAGGATGATGTTGCAACTACAAACAGAATACTCGATAAACAGGATGGACCTGCCGTATTGGTAGGGCATTCCTGGGGCGGAACAGTTATTACGCAGACAGGCGTTCATCCCAACGTGGCAACCCTTGTATATGTAGCCGCCTTTGCACCCGATGTGAATGAATCAACATTAGATCTTATCAAGACTGCTCCAGCCGCACCGGAGAACGGTATTCTTCCTGCTGATGAAAAAGGTTTTGTTTATTATGATAAGCAAAAGTTTCATGATGGTTTTGCCGCTGATGTGAGTAAAGAAAAAGCAGCTTTCATGTATGCTTCGCAAGGACCGATTGCGGGCAAATCATTCGATACACATCTAACACAAGCCGCTTGGAAAACAAAACCATCTTATGCTATTGTTGCAATGGAAGACAAAAGCATCAATCCGGATATTGAACGATACATGTATAAACGCGCAGGTGCAAAAGTTACGGAGTTGCATGGCAGTCACGTCATCTTCATTTCTAAAGCTAAAGAAGTAGCAAACGTTATTGAAGCTGCAGCAAAAGGATCGCCGGTTAAATAACTATTAATCTATTCGAAAGTCGACAATATAAATCAAAAGTTTTACCAACTGTAACAATTAAAAATTCAAACAATGAGTACAATTAAAGTAAAAGACGGTACTGAAATTTATTACAAAGACTGGGGTGCCGGGCAACCGATTTTTTTCCATCATGGTTGGCCTTTATCAAGCGACGACTGGGATGCACAAATGATATTTTTCCTAGAGCAAGGATTCAGAGTGATTGCCCACGATAGAAGAGGGCACGGAAGATCAACTCAAACTGTAAATGGGACTGATATGGATACGTATGCCGCAGATGTTGCAGAACTTACACAAGCGCTGGATTTAAAAAATGCCATACATGTGGGTCATTCTACCGGCGGAGGCGAAGTGATCCGTTATGTTGCAAAGCATGGAAAAGGCCGTGTAGCAAAAGCTGTTCTCGTTAGTGCAGTAACCCCTATAATGGTGCAGAGTGAAAAGAATCCCGATGGTGTTCCAATGTCAGTATTTGATGAAATACGCTTAAATACTTTAACACAAAGACAGCAGTATTTCAAAGACTTTAGTTTGGGTTTCTATGGATACAATCGCGAAGGAGCAAAAGTATCGCAAGGCATCAGGGATAATTGGTGGCGCCAGGGAATGATGGGGTCAATAAAGGCGCATTATGATTGCATCAAGGTTTTCTCTGAAACAGATTTTACAGAAGATCTCAAAAGTGTTGACATCCCGGTTCTTGTCCTGCATGGTGAAGATGACCAGGTAGTTCCATTTGAAAATTCTGCAAAAAAAGCGGTAAAGCTTTTAAAAAATGGAAAACTTATTTCTTACCCCGGTTTTCCTCACGGAATGCCCACCACAGAAGCAGCAACAATTAATGCAGATATTTTGGCTTTCATTAAATCTTAGTTGATAAAAATACCTGATAACAAAAAGGGCTTAGTCTCTGCTATTCCTTATTATTTTTTTGAACAGAAATTACCGGAGCCAAACAAGCCCCGGTTTTTCTTTTTATCATTTTCCGCGCTTTATTTTACCACTGTTATTTATAAAAAAATAATTTATAAAAGATATTTTCTCACTCCCCTTTCAATAAATATTTTGGGCAAAAAATTTCGCTGTGAAATCACAGATGAAATAATTTATACAACGAATAGAATAAACTCGATATTGAAACCAGCATTTAAAAAAAAGAAATTTGTTAAACAAAAAAAAAGAAATGATGTACAAGATTACAGTAAATATCAATTCGAATGGCAAAGGTTCTTTTGCTTTAGAAATTAGAAATAAAACCATCGGACAAATAAAAGTCAGGCTTAACGATAATGAGTTAATTCTTCTTGATACAATTGTTCTTGTCAACCGTTATTTACACCTTATCGGAAACTTATTACTGCAGGAAGTTGTTGAATATGCAAGAATGCATGAGTTGAAGATTGTTACTCTGTCCAAATTTACTCAGCGCCAGTTTAGCGGTAATCCGGCATTGTACGCTGATGTGTGGGAAAAAGTGTAGCTATAATGATAAATCAATTTAACATATTTAATTCGATGCAAATAGAAGTATTAAAATCGAAAATTCACAGAGCCGTAATCACAGAAGCAAATTTGCATTATGTAGGAAGCCTTAACGCTTGATGAAGACTTGATGGATGCAGCAAATTTTATTGAGAAGGAAAAGGTGCAGGTAGTAAATGTGAACAATGGCGAACGGCTCGAAACTTATCTTATAAAAGGAAAGCGCGGCAGCGGTACGGTGTGTTTGAATGGCCCCGCAGCCAGGAAAGGGGCAGTTGGAGATATTGTAGTAATTATTTCTTATGCTGCGATGGATTTTGAAGAAGCAAAGAAATTTAAACCTGCGCTTGTTTTCCCGAAAGAAGGAAATAAGTTGTAGGTCTTTTGTGACCGGCTTTAAAATAGCGTGGCATCGCCTGTTGCTACGGTCAGTTCAAAGTTCCGCTTTCATAGAAGCTGAAGGTAGTCCCGGGAAAAGCCGGATGTCGAACGAAGAAATATAAAGGCGCTCACACATTCGGTTTTGTGGAACCAACTCTTAAAGATCAGGTTACTGAAATAGCTCCACGAACTCAATAGGTAAAAACAAAAGCATAAATTCTGAATCAATTAAGAAATCTATGTATGAAAAAGAGAATTTACATGCTGTTCATAACCATAAAATATTTATGTATCCCATTGTATGCTCAAATGCCCGTTATTCCAAGTTATGCCTTTCAAACCGGAGAGAAAATTAGTTATGATGTCTTCTACAATGTAATCGGCATTTATATAAAGGCAGGCACGGCAACGTTTACCACAACGAATGAGTTGATGCAGGAGCGCGACGTGTATCATGTAACTGGCGAAGGGGCAACCAATTCAAAATATGATTGGATATTCAAGGTACGTGATCGCTACGAAACTTATTTTAACGCATCTGATTTGAAACCACTTAAATTTCGCAGGGATATCAGTGAAGGAAAATACAACAAGCACGAAGAGGTTACATTCAACCAACAAACAAATACTGTCGTAACAAACAATGGTGTTTATGCAGTTCCTGACAATGTACAAGATGTAATCAGCATAATGTATTATGCCCGCAACATCAATTACGGGCAATATCAAACG
>Ga0081539_10002995_pt1 | contig 22077 bp, 14 predicted proteins | sample TabmetS4T2R2_FD_71023 | JGI IMG/M metagenome (GOLD analysis project Ga0081539, IMG submission 71023) | Tabebuia heterophylla rhizosphere microbial communities from the University of Puerto Rico - S4T2R2 | ecosystem: Host-associated > Plants > Roots > Rhizosphere ...
GAGCGACGGGTCCTCTTGGTGGCGGCAAACTGCTCCATCGAGCGTTCGCCGGACAGAATTTAGGTCCCGGCTTCTTTTCGAATCAACAGAAGCTTCGCTGTCTCGTGCCGGCCCCAAGGTAACACTAGCTGTTCACGGAGGTAATGCCGTGCATGCCGAGCAGAAGCGACAGGCTGCGGTCGGGCAATCGTCAGATCGCGCAGTTTCGCTTTGACGCTCTTTCTGTGGACCGAGAGGAGAAATATATAGCAAGCCAAGAGGCGCCGAGATTTTTTGAGCGTGCGCGTCAGGAGCAACGAAATTTATCGTCCGCAAACTTGCCGCGATCAGACAATCGTGCGCCCCAGGATGGCCGGATTTAACGCGGTTTGGCTCAAGCCAGACGAACATTACAAAGGGGCTTGTCGAACTGCCCCGCGCAGCAGCAATCGTCCAAATCAGCAACGACAAGGTCGGTCGGAAGTGCCGGTCTTGTCTCGGCAGGCACGCGCTCCACAGCACCGGTGCGATACGGAGTAGCTGGCATCTTCAGTGACTGTCGAAGCGACCGGAGTATGTGCGCAGTTGCGTTTTCTCCTTACGCGGCGTAATATTATTCCGATTTGGATTTCGGGGTCGCGCATGCTGGACCCGCTGGACCTTCCTGCCACCAATCCAATCTGTGGCAAGTGCGGCTGGCGCTGCCGCATCATAAGCTCGCCGCACCGCAGTCAATCCGACTCTCGAGTGACGGCATACCGGTGCATCCAATGCGGCCGCCGCGAATACCTCGCGCCAGCGAAAGGCGACCCGCTTGGCAACGGCGACGTGCCGCAATCAGTCTTGCCTGATTTCTTCCCGCCGCGCTCCGACTATCCGCCTACGCGGTAGCCGCGTGGAGGCCCGCGCCGACACCAATACGATTAGAGCGATCTTTGCGGGCACTATCCGGCGTCGGCTGCTGCGATGTTCATGGCCCACCGCACATCGTTCTCGATGAACGCGAGGCTCTCCTCATCGTCGTATCCCACATCACTGACTTGATGTGGACTGCTTTCATGGAAGCAGTTGATCGCCGCAACAACCCGACCGTCGCCGTCCTTCACCACGCCAATGTGCTGCATCGCGCAGACGCGAGATCCGTCAGCTCGTTCGATCACGACCTCGCACCGATCCAACGCCGCGCCGGTGCGGACCGCCTTGGCCATCGGTGTTTCATCCCGAGGTAATTCATGTCCGCCATAGAGAAGACGATAGGCGCCGCAGAATAGCTCTGAGCTATCTCCGATCAAAGGAGCTCTGCCCCAAATCTGGGCAGCACGCCGGTTGAACCATAGGATTCGCCCTGAGGAATCGCACGCATACGCCGCAACAGGGAGCAGTTCGATCAACTCAGGCGGAGTAGTTAGGGGCTGGTAAAGGCTGCATGCCCCTGACGGCAAAGCATGCTCACGCTCATCTATGAAGCCGCGTTCCAAGGCCGCGACCCATGGAACTTCACTCACGACAACCCGACCATTCTCCACGGCCGTACTCCCCACTCGAGCCCTGCAACAGACCCGCAATTATGCGTTCTGTTTCAATTGTACCCGCACCAGCCCCCCCTGCGCCGGTATGGGAGGAGGAGAAAACCAAAGAAAAGCAATTTGATGGCAACAGCCGACCTTCAATAGGAATGGCCTTCCCTATCTCGCGTGGTGGCGAACGCCTTCGACGCCGCGAGCGGGTTGGATTTTGAATGCGAGGTCCTGTCGCCGCTCGAGATTCACAAGCCAAGCATAGAACGCAATAAGCATGACCAGCGCCAGTACCATCACAGGAACACCATCGAGTTCATCGAGCAGGTCATGCTCCGTGCTCACGGGAGATACGCTGGCCATCGAGTAAACAGCTGGTCCGAGTTCGCGCGGCGCCATAGCTGTCGAAAGCTGAAATGAGGGCCAGTATCCGTCGGCCGCAAATGTTGTCGCCTGCCAGGCAAGAACGCCAAGTATGCAGAAAACAGTCCATGCCGAGACAACAAGTACGGCTGCCTTGGTGGTGCGAATGAGGGCCGGTAACCCGCTCATTCCGTGACCTCACCGGATATCGAGAGAGCGTGATACTAATGGGAAACTTGGTCGACCTAACAGACTACACTACCAGCGTAACGCACATGCCGCCCGTATGGAGCGAAGCCGCAACACCCGCCATGTTGCCGTGAATCGCTCTTCGCACCGTGTGACACGGAAGCATGTCGGGCAAGAGGTAGCTTGTTAAGAAGAGGAGAGGATTTTGGAACGCCGGGAGCGACGCTCAGGAAAACCACCAGTCCAGTAGGCGGTATGCCCAAAGGGCGAGAAGCGCTGACCAAGCCAGTGTAAGCACCAAGCCGAGCGCGATGATGAATGGACCCGCGTAACGGCCGATGGCTCGGGTGAAGAAGCGGCCTGTCGGAGCCGCGGCCGATACAACTGGCTGCAGTGAAAGCTGAACAGCTGGCCGAACTCGGCAGGCCAACTCTGTCGGATCCTCAAGCGACCTCAACATGCGACCTCTTACAAGCAGCACTGAGGAAAAGTCATCTCGCTCTAATGGATAAACCCGCAAACATACGTTACGTCACTTGATAGCTTAGATAGGCCTATCTGCGCCACTAAGTTAAATCACTTAGGCACTCGCACGGCATTTGCCGACCCGGCAAAGAAGCGGACGAACCGCTCGGCGCCCTTGTGCCAAAACCTTCTCGAATCGGAAATTGGAAAAACCTACGCTATACCCCTGCCCAGAGACGTAGAGCACGGACTATCATTCGCACGGACATAGCTTTGAGTAGGCTACTGTGCGGCCCTGGCGGCAGAGTGGTAGCGCAAGCGCTTGATCGCCCACGCATTGTAGCTTTCCTCGCCGACCTCGATCGTGGCCCGCTCCTTGTCGGCCGGAGCAAGCTGAGCCCACGCCAGCCACGCCTCCGGCACGTTCGGGCAGATAAGCGCCGCATCCTGCAAGCGCAGGACGGCTTTCTGCCGCGGCTCGACATAGATCAGATCATCATTCATCGGAGCCCCCTTTGCCTGGGCGTCGCATTGATTGGGCCCCTGAAGTCGGCCGAAATCATGACCTCAACGCAGTTCGACACGGTATGATTTTGCCGCCTTCACGGCTCGGGGCACCTCCATGCCTAACGCAACCCGGGTCATGCGAACACACCGTCCGCAAAGCTCGAGCGTCCCTCGACCAGGCCGAATTGCAGGAAATGCGTGAGCGGATCGATGTGCGCCGCAGCGACGTCGGAATACGCCGCCAGATAGTCTTTCGTGTCAAAATTGATGGATGGATCGCGGCCTTCTTTCCAGCCGAAGTGATCATAGTGATCGAGCGGATTGACGCCGGCCGCGGCGACATCGGTGTAGTGCGAAAGATAGCCAGCGGTGTCGAAGAAAGCATTCGGATCGCGGCCTTCCTTCCAGCCGAGGGTCGCGTAGTGCTGCAACGGATCGACGCGCGCGGCCGCGACGTCCGGATTGTGCTGCAAATAGTAGGCGTAGTCGAAGCTGTTCGCCGCCACGAGGTGATCGAACGCGAACGGCTGGCGGAACTCGCCTTCACCGAATTGCAGGAAATGCGCGAGCGGATCGACGGCCGCTGCCTTCACGTCCGGATAGGCGTCAAGATAATTCGCGCCGTCGAATGCGATCGAGGGCGCACGGCCTTCCTTCCAGCCGAAGTGGTCGAAATGGACCAGCGGATCGACACCGGCTTGCTTCACGTCCGGATAGAGCGAGAGATAGGTCGAGGTCGAGAAGAACGCATCCGGGTCGCGCCCCTCGTGCCAGCCGAGCGCATGATAGTGGGCGTCGGCGTCGGCATGCGCATTCCACACGTCGTGATACTGCGAATAGTAGAACAGATCATCGACCAGCGGATCGCCGTCATTGTCGTTCACCGTGCCGTCGGTGAACTTGTAGATCTCAAAGCCGGTGAGCACGGTGTGGCTCGTGCCGTTCGGCCCGTCGATGGTGACTTCATTGCCGGCGAACGAGATCTTCGCATCGACCAGCCTGAACCCGAAAGAGATCGTGTCGACGCCGCCGAGCGCGTTGAAGATCGAATCGCCGGCGGGCGCCGTAAAGCTGTCGTCACCCGCCGTGCCGAACACGGGCTGCGGCACTTGTTGCACCCCCTCCGTCACATCGAGCACGACGTCGTTGCCATCGCCGCCGTGATAGCTGATCGCGAACACGGCGCCGCCGATATTGACGGACGCGCCTTCGGCCAGTCCCGTGAACGTGCCCGTCACCGCGTCAACGCCATCATTGTCGACGATCGTGAAGGTCTCGCCCACGATCGGGTTGAAACCGCTGACAAGGGAAGCATCGAGCTTGGCGCCGGCGATGTCGACCGTGCCGTTGATGTGCGCCTCGCCAAAGGGTGCCGGCCCGACACCGCCGAGCACGACCGCAAGCCGCGCGCCGGATCCGAATGTGACAGTTGGGGCGACCAGCGTGACGTTCTCGGCGCCACTCAGCGCGCCCTCGACGGTCAGCGGGCCGGCGAGGCTGCGCAGCACGATGTTGCCGCCCGCCGTCATGATCGTGTGCGCCGCCATCCCGTGCGCGCCGACGCTCTCGACGATGAAATCGCCGCTCGTGGTCTTACCGCCCACCGCGCCGACGTCGACGCCGGTGCCGAGCACGACGGAGCCACCGGCCTCGATGTTGAGCGTGCCGGTGCCGCCCGCGACCGTCAGCACGCCGATGCTCTCGGTGACGCCGCCCAGCGAGAACAGGTTGAGCGTGCTGCTCGCCACCGTCGCGTTGCCAATCGTAATCGGACCGGCGGTGACCGCGCCGGACTCGTCCTTGCCGATGGCGAGCGTCGGCGCCGAAAGCGTCGCGAGCTCTGTCTGGCCCAACGCGAAGGGCGCCGACACGCCGTCGCCGAGTGCCACCAGGGTGCCGGGCGTGTGCGGGGCGAGGAATATCGTATCGCTCGCCGTGATCGCGCTCGCGAGCGCGATCTGATCAGAGACGAGGGTCACGTCATGCCCGGAGATCGGGCTCGCGCCGGTCGTCGTGACGGTGGCGGTCGCGCCGCCCGTCCCGGTGGCGGTGATGATCGGCGCCACCACGCGACCGTCCCCGAACGGCAGGCCGATCTCGACCAGGAAGTGTCCGGCGCTGCCGGCCATGCCGAAGAAGCTCGGCCCGTTCGGTGCGCTGAAGGTCGGCAAGCTGGAGAGCGCGTTGAACACGTCGGAAACCCGCGCGCCGGAAGACAGCGGCGCCGTCGTCTGCCCATCGACTGTCAGTGTGAAGCTTCCGCTCCCGGTCACATCGATGGTCTGTTCCGTGGTCGAGAGCGCATGAACGATCGATCCGCCGGCCTGCATATTGACGATGACGATGTCCTGCGCGGACACAGGTCCGTCGATCGTCAAGGTTGTGGTGCTGTCGTTCAGGGTGAAATTGCCCGACGCAACCGCGATGTTACCAAGCCCTTCGATGTTGTTCGCCGCGCTGGTCAGGCTGACATCCCCGACGATGCCGCCCGAGCTCCGCAACCGGCCGGCGGAGATCTGGCCGGAGCCCTGGATGACGTCGCCGCTCTGGGTCGACAGGTCGAGCACCAAGGCGTCGATGGCGCCGTTGCTCAGATCGATGTTCTGCAGCGACGCAAGGCGGACCGTCATCGCGCTGACCGCACCGTCAACCGTGATGGCGCCGATGCCGTCGAGATCGCCCTGCCCCGCCGTGAGGGACACCGTCTTGAGGACCCCGGTTGCTCGGACGGTGCCGTCAATGACGACGTTGTCGCCTGCGCTGAAGGTGACGTTTCCGCCGGTCGATTCCACCGTGACGCCCGTGAGGACTGTCAGATCATCGCCGGGGCTCGCGGTTTCGGCGGCGTTGGAGCTGATATCGAGCGGAGTCGAATTGCTGGTATCGATCAGGACGAAACTCATCGAACGGCCTCTCTACTCGTACGATTGCGACGTTAGTCCGCAACGATTGGCCGCAGCCCGTCGTCGCGAAGTGTCCTGCCGCGCGCCCCCGCGCTGCCATGTTGGATGTGTCCTTCCGCCATGCGGCTCTTGCGCGCGACGGTCGCCCCGATGAGGAGCGTAGCAATATGCTTTGGGAACAGGAATGGTTTGGTCAATGGCTAGTTAACGCGCGATAGGGTAATTGAAGCACGCAAGCGTTGTGCGAAAGCTAAGCCCTTTGATGCAAAGGGATTTTCTCTTACCTGCGATACCACGAAACGGAACCGCGCCAGCAAGGTCGCGCTGCCGCCAACAGCGACCTGACGCAATATCGCCGTCGACGCGCTGGGTTCCGACTTGGAAGATCTAGGACGGCAAGCGTTGCGGCAAAGCAGGCGCTCGTTCCGTCCTTCGGAGCGCGTAGGCGGAAAGGGTAGCCGCCGCCGACGGAAACCTGAGATCAAAGCTGCTTGCCAGCAAGATAGCGACAACGGGATCCGCCAGCGTATATCGCACGAATGAAAGATCGGACTTCTCAAGCCGCCATGGCGTGAAGATTGATGGTGCAATGCTTCTCCAAAGCCGGATCGGATGCGGCACGTAGCGTTTGCAATCAGCACGGCCGAGCTCGCCGCCCAACCCGATCTCGACAAAATTGACGCCGCTCCCCAGCATCACGAGGTCCATGGAGTAAAAGAAGCGCGGATTGCATTCGAGGAACACGACTTCGCCGTCAGCCGTAAGGATACCATCGAAATTTATCACACCATCAAACTGGGTGGCCGCCGCAATCCGCTCAGCCTCCGCTCGGAACGACTCATGCAGCATGCAACGGAAAAACTTCGAATCTCTCTCGAATACAACGGCCGCCACCGCCTTGCCGCTTCTGCAAAAAAGCGACATTGAAATATCAGAACCGGGGATGTGTTCCTGGATCAGTATCGGCGCATAATCAATCATCTTGCTGATGGACTGGAAGTCGCTTTTATCCAGCACCCGAAAAATTCCATCCCCGCCGGACCGATTGGTCGATTTTACGACGAATGGAGCGGGAAATTCATCGCCAGAAACGACCTTCTTCAGCTCATGCACGTCGCGCACAAGCAGACTCCGCGGATGTCGCACCGCGAGACTCGCGCAGAGCTCCATGAAAGTGTCTTTGTGACCCAGCCGCTCAAACAGCCGCTCCGAAGGCACCGGATAAACTTCGCCGACCAGTTCCGGCCCAATGCGGGCAAGCAGCCGCGTCGTAATTGCATCGCTCGGCAACACAACGTCGATTTGGAGCTGTGCGACCAACGAATTGATGAACTCGACGACCTTGCTCTGATGCCAGGTCTGGAAATCGCATCTGTAAAGTCGCTTGCAGAAGCGAGAAAAACCAAGCAGCAGGGCTCCGCCTTGGCCGGCGACGAACACTTCGTGGTGCAAGGCAGATGCGCACCGCAGCACCCGATACTGCGGCTTGAAGCCGGTGGCCAGGATCAATATTCTCACGACGGCGCCTATCTCCGACGGCCAATTCCGGCAGAGACAGTTCGTGCCGCATATCCGGCCCCGTACACAAACCGCATGACGGGCCCAAAGGTATTCGCCGCGGTGACGCCGATAAAATAAAGACCGGGAATCGACGTCTCGAAGTACCGGGACAACACCGGCGTATTTTCGACCATTGCCAAACGGCGGATCACATCCTTGTCCAAAAACGCCAGTCTGTTCAAATCTACCTTGTAGCCCGTTGCCGCAATGACGTGGTCGACCGTCGTTTCCCGGACGGCGCCCCCCTTGGTTCGCAGCGTCAGACGAACCTGGTTGGCCTGACGCTCGGCTTTCTCGAGCGACGAATCCGTCTTGATCTCCACCTTTCCGATGAGCCGATCCTTCATGAACCATGCAGATCTCGGCCCGAGCGAGGTCCGCACGATCCTGAACCGAACGTCCTGGGGCAGGAGGCGGAACAAGCCTGGAAGGTCGCTCGCGATCTTTGATCGCCAGCCGGGGCCCAATCCACTCGGAGGATATCGGAGGGTGTGCCACTTCGAGGGCGCCTTGTCGCTGTCGGGCTCGCCTCCGAACGGGACCGTTTGCCCTCGCGCGATCAGCTGAACGTTGGCGCCGCTCTCGTGAAGGAGGATCGCGAGATCGGTGGCGGAAGAGCCGGCGCCAAGCACAGCGACGTGCTGGCCCTTGAAGCGATCGAGTTCGTGATAACAGGAGCTGTGTGAGACAAGATCGGAAGGCAGGTGCGCCAGCATCGGGGGGATATGGCTGAAATCACTGATGCCGACGGCAACCACGACATTCCTGCATGTGACGCGCTCGCCATCGCTGAGCAGAACGCTGAAGCCGCTCGTTTCACGAGACAGCCCCGTCACAGTCTTGTCCTCGACCATCGGGACAAGCTGCTGCTGGAACGCGAGCCCATAGTCCGTGAACACGTCCAAAGGCACAGGCACGCGCCGTCCGTACGGAATTTGGCGCTCGGAGCAAAACCGCTCCAACGTGAGGTACCCTTTTGGATCAAAAAGATTCGACGCAAAGCCATCAGACTTCAGGGACATGCCCTTCGGCATTTGGCTTCGCCAGGCATTCATTGGCTTGCCAAAAATCCGGAAAGTCCCTTTCAGGTGCGTCGCCAGCGAAAGTCCGTAGGGCCCAGCCCCAACAACGACCGTATCAACACTCGTCTGCATCACGAACCTTTCTCAACCTGGGGCGTCACACGACATCCTTAGTCTGGCGCGACATGGCGATAGTTGCGCGCGTTTCCGATGTCGATTGCGTGAAAGTACCGCGCACCTTTGGACCTTACGTCGCCGACTGCGGCCCTGCACGGCGTGCAGCCGCATCCGGTGCGATGGCTTGTCCGCTCGTGTCAGAATCGCTCCACACGCACGAACTCGCGCGGGAGCAGGCTTCGGTCCCGACCAGCATTCGATATTCGCCCTAACAAGCGGTAACCACCTTTGAGTGGTGGATCAAACCGCCCGTTTCGCTAGCACACGCGACGGGGAATACCCATACAAGAACGCGAAAGACGTTAACTGGCGGCTCAATACCCCATTCCTGCACATTCACGTGCCACTTCCGCAGGCTTGGCTTGCGTGGGCCACCCGGCTCGCGTTTTGCGTGCCGGTTCGCGGATTTTCGCGAAATCGACGGCTGGCGCGTGCCCCCTCCCCCGCTTCGCCAAAGCCATTTAGAGATTTGAGAAGATGGTGTAGCGCGGTTTCGACACTTTCAGCATGAGCGTCTTGGCGCCCTCGAATGCCTCGGCGCGCTCGCTCACGCCGCGCAAGTTGCCATAGATCAGAACCGTGGGAGTGCGGGATTGCGTCGCGTGCTCGTCCAGCCTCGAGAAAAACGCGCGCGTCGTGGCCAAGTCGAACGGATTATACATGAAGTACAGCGCTGGTCGCGAAGGCAGCGGCCAAGTCAGGGCATTCGCATTCACACTGACGATGACCTCCGCACTCCTGGACCGCTTCTTGAAACGATCAATGTTATCAACCGCGGCTTCGTGCAGCTTTGGAGCGTATTCAACCCCGATAATTTCGGCGAAGTCGAGCTGGGCTGCCAAAAGCAGAAGCTTGCCCTTCCCCGAGCCGATGTCGACGAACACGAATTGCTCCGGCCGAATGCCGGCGTCATTTATGCTTTGAACGAATTCTCTCCGCCAGAAGGGCCGATAGATATCGTTGCCCTTTCGCGCCTGATCCGCCGCGACGCCTGCGCTCGTAAGAGACGTTTCCTGATGCGTACGCGTGCCATAGTAGTAATCGAAGAGACGGTTATTCAATCTCTCCCACCGCCACCGGGCTCCGAAGAGTCTTCTTCTCAGAAGAGATTGGAATTCCATCGGCGGTGTGGCATTTCGGATGAGAATTGAGGCTACTATCATAGTCTAAACTATAGTGAACTGACAAGAATGTGGACCTTTCGGTGGTTTGGGCCGGCAAGGCGCCGAGTTCGTGGGTGATGCCCTATGTCAACGAAGATTTTCGGCCTGGGCATTGCGCTCGCCGCTGCCGCGGTGGCCCTGCTGGCGGTTGCCACCGTATGGGTCGTCTGGAGGCCGACTGTCGCGCCGAGCGCTTCAATCGTGCGCCATGCGGGAGAGGCTGAGGCGCCTCACGGCGACTACAATCAGCAACGTTGGTGGGTGCCGGTGCGGTCGCCCGGCCAGGGCGCAGGCGAAGAGCTCTTGCTTGAAGCTGTGGTCTATCGGCCGTCCGGCCCGGGGCCATTTCCCCTGGTGGTGATCGACCACGGCAAACCGACGCTGCACGGTAACGCGAGTGATTTCCAGCCTCGGTTTGAAGCTGCAGCACACTGGTTCGTGGAGCACGGCTTTGCCGTCACGGTTCTGGCGCGCCGCGGCTACGGCCGCTCTCAAGGAACCGTCAGCGATATGGTCGGGTCCTGCAGTGACATGGACTACTACGCGACGGCCAGGCAGACCGCGCGCGACGCCGAAGGGGTGATTGCGTTCATGAGGCAGCAGCACTTCGTCGACCCGGCGCGCATCGTCGCGGTCGGTCATTCGCATGGTGGCCTTGGAGTGCTCGGTCTGGCGACGATTGCGCCGCCCGGGCTGGTGGGCGCCATCAGCTTCGCCGGCGGAAGTGGTGCATGGGGAAGTCGCGGCAAGTTCTGCAATGGGCGCGATCACCTTGTGGCCGCCGTTCGCAAGCTCGGCGCCGAAACCAAGTTGCCGGAGCTGTGGCTGTATGCTCTCAACGACGACACATTCGATCCGGCGGTGGCCGCCGAGATGCAGCAGGCCTTCAATAGCGCGGCGTCATCACCGGCTGTGCTCGTGACTCTCCCGGCTGCGACGTCGAATGGCCATATGCTGTTCCCAGGCGGTAATGCCGGCCTGTGGGGCCCGCACGTGCAGCAATTCCTTGATCGGATTCTCAAGGCTCAGTAGTTGCGTGCAAACTGCGTCGGACGGCCTCGAGCTCGGCCGAGAGACCGGCGGCACAAGGGTCAAAACTGGTGCGGCGGGTCGCGGCGCAGCGAGACTGCCAGGAAAATCAAAGCTGGCGTATAGGCCGCCATCACGCCCAACAAGAAGGCTTGCCATGTTTCCATGAGTCGTCCCCGCGCGCCAATTTGGCCCGGCTTGAGCCCGGAAGCGCAACTCTCGAATGAAATGTCCTAAGAAAGCGTCTATGTACCTGGGCCGGCCGCTTGGACACCGGCGCAGAGCAACGCTAGGTAGTAACCGCAAGTATGTGCACGTTCGAGCCGGCAATGAATGCCACAGCTCGTCCGCAGCATTCGGCAAGATGCGTCGGCGTACCGGGAGCGCGGGGGGAGCTGCGCCGAGCGGCACCCGGTGGCTTGTCCCGCGCGCCAAAAACAACGAGGCTGCTGGGCGCCAAACAGCAGGATCAAAGCCAATGAAATCAGTTCGATGGGCTCTCCCACTTTTGGTGCTTGGGCTATTGTCATCGACGGCGTCAGGGCAAGAAGCGCCTTGCTCCGAGTCTCCGATGACGAGCTACGGGATCTGCGCGAAGAAGGCCGGCGCAAGATGCGATCCCGCCAGCGGGCGGTGGATCGGCGCTGCCAGCGACGTGTTCGACAGATGCATGGCGGCGGCGCGCGAATCCACCTTCAGGCCGGACGCAAAGAGCCAGGTCACAAACACCCTCGGCGACCGGTACTCGGACTGTCTGATGCGCGGGCAGCAGATGGGGTACACGGCTGCTGCCATCAAAACGCTTTGCGGCACGCGCCCGGCCGAAAATACCGGGCGCCCGCTTGGGCCGGAGCGACGCAACCCGGTCCGATCGGACCGGCGTTCAAATACGTACCGGTGACGACCGGGAATGAGGACGCGCTACCGCCGTGATCCGTGTGCCGCGTCGACGAACTTTGTCGTGCCTAGCCACGATACAAGCAACTCAGCCAGCTTTGATCTGTCCGCTTTTGAACTGAATGTGTGATCACAGTTGACGAAAAATTCCAGCTGCAGCTGGTCCTTGAACTGCACGTCGGAGAAACCATCGGTCATCTGTTCGCGATAAGTTTGTCGCGTTGTCTCGAGGCCGGCTGTAAAGATCGCCAGAATATGCACGCCCCGATCGACCGCGTTCTGATAGGCCTGCTCAACGCGTGAGTAAACTTGAGGTATCTCCAGGTTCAATCCCTGAACCGGCCGCACACGCGTTATGGCGGCAAGCGCTTTCTCCGCCCACAACCGCATGATCAGACTGCGTCCCAGAATGACGTTCAACCAGCTCCTGAGATACACGATCCGGCGCATGACGTATTGCATATAGAATCGCCGCGTTGCCGGGATCGACGGATCCATAAGCACCAGTCCGACAATCCGCTTGTCCTTGTGACCATACAGGACGGCGTGATCTGCGCCTGAACACAGGCCAACCAGTACAACGCTCTGCGCATTCTGCGTACGTTCCAGCCAGTCCAATGCTTCCTTGATCTCTTCTTGCGATCCGTCCCAGGGAGAGAGGTCGTCAGCACGCGGTTCACTGTCTCCGATACCGGAAAAATCGAAGCGCAGCACCATATGGTCGAGCCGGGCGAGCAGGCGTGCCAATGCCACATACATGCGATTGTGGCCGACTCGGTGAACAATGCCGGTATTAAGAATCAAAATCGCCGGCTTCTTGTCCTTCTCATATTCCGTAGGGCGCGCGAAGATACCGACGAGCGACCGCCGTTCACCGAGGAGAACCGCGCGTTCGGTGACTGCCTTACTCATCGAGCCAACTTGCCACGCGTTGCACCGCATCGACGGGGAATTGCCCAACCGGGCTCTCGACCCACGGGCGAATGCTGGCGATATCCTCTATCGATACGGCGCGTCCCGCAACGGCCGGCATTCGTCGCGACAACGGCTCTTCTTTTGGCCCGCGCGTCATCATGATGAGCGTGCGCACCGACAGATCGTTGATCATTGAAAACAAGTCGAGCGCTCTCAAGCCGGTTTCGAGGCGCTCAGTCAGCGGAAAACCGTCGACATGCTTTGCACTTTTTGCAATCGCGGCCCCGTCGATCCATCCACGATCCGGCCGCGACGAGCTATGGAGCTCTTCCAGGTAGTGGCGCCCTGAGAAGATCGGGTCCCATAAGACAAGGGCGCTGACGCCATGGGGTCGCTTCATCGCCACCTTGAGCGCCAGGGATGCCCCCAGCCGCATGCCGATCAAGACAGGTTGCCGGGTCCCAACCGTGTCGGCGATTTCATCCAGCGCCGACTCGATGTCCGCCTCCCACTCGTCGAGGCCGCCTTCTTCGGACTCGCCAGCCGAGTCACCGGTGCCCACATAGTCGAACCTCAACGTATGAAACTGATGAGCGGTCAGCCTTTTTGCAAGCAGGCGCATCGTTCGATATGCGTGCAGATATTCCGGCCCCCAAGGATGGCAAAGAACCGCCGCTTGGGGCCGCTCTGAACCGGACACGGCCGGCTCATAGACGCCAAAGAGGCGCCGCGCTCCCGCTCCAAAGAAATACGGATGCATCGGCCTCAATCGTCCCCGGCCGGCGATCGTGCATGCTCGACCTTGGCGGCCACTTGTTGAAGCGTCTGGAAATACAGGTTTCGGGGATCCAACATTTGTCCCGTTCGCTTCTCGACAGCCCGTACCACGCGTATCGCCAACAGAGAGTGACCGCCGAGTTCAAAAAAATTATCGTCTGCGTAGACTGCATCGATCTTGAGCACCTTTTTCCATTCGTCGGCCACCACTCTTTCCGTGCCCGGAGCCGGCAACCGGCGTTTGGTCGAAGGCGCCGCAGCCGCGAAGGGATTCGGCAGCGAGAGCCTGTCGACCTTGCCGTTGGCGGTCAGCGGTATGGAGTCGAGCAACATGAACACGGACGGAATCATGTAGTCCGGCAGTTGCTCTCTGAGATGCTTGCGAAGCTCACTTGTCGTCGCGTCTCGTCCATCGCGGAGGACGATATAGGCGACCAGCCTCTGGTCGCCTGCTTCGATGTCCCGACAACTGACAACTGCACGCGCGATGGAAGGATGAGCAAGCAACGCGCTTTCAATTTCCCCCAGCTCCACGCGAAAGCCTCGAATCTTCACCTGGTCGTCCATCCGCCCGAGGTGGTAGAGCTTTCCATCAGAATTCCAGTAGCCCAGATCTCCGGTGCGATAGAGTCGGTCACCAGCACGACCCGAGAAGCGATCTGCAACGAAACGCTCCGCACTCAGTGCCGGATTGGCCTGGTATCCAAGCGCGACCCCAACGCCACCGATATGAATCTCGCCCGGCATTCCGATTGGGACGACACCGCCGGCGCGATCCAGAACATGAATCTGGGTGTTGGATATAGGGCGGCCGATGCTGATCTTGTCGCAATCACGCGCGACGCGCTCGACCGTGGACCAGATCGTCGTCTCGGTCGGGCCGTAGACGTTCCAGAGTTCGCCGACCCGACCAAGCAGCAGATCGGCCAACTCGCGGGACAGCGCCTCGCCGCCACATATCGCGCGAAAGTTCCGATCGCCCTTCCAACCGGCCTCGATCAGCATTCGCCATGTGGCGGGCGTTGCCTGCATCGTCGAGGCTGCGCCTGTTGCCAGCAATTGTGCGAGGGCCCGGCCGCTCGTCGCCGTCTGTTTGGAAGCAAGTTCGATACGGCCTCCCGCCAGGAGAGGAAGATACAGTTCAAGAGCCGCAATATCGAATGACACCGTCGTGACGGCGATCAGAACATCCGCGGGGCCGAGCCCCGGCTCGCGCAGCATCGACCACAGGAAATTGGTGAGCGCAATGTGCGGTACCACCACTCCCTTGGGTTTCCCGGTTGAGCCGGATGTATAGATCACATAGGCCGGATCCTGCGGTGAGGCGCCTCCGTCAAAGTTCGCGAGGGAGGCCGTGGTCGGCCAGTCGATACACGCGAGATCAAGGACCCCAATTTCTTGAGAGACGGAAAGATCCGCATTCTTCGCGCCGGACGTTATGAGGACTTTCGCGGCGCTATTTGACAGCATGTATTCAAGACGGGCTGGCGGAAGCGCCGGATCGAGCGGAACATAAGCACCACCCGACTTCTGAACTCCGAGAAGAGCAATCAGCAGCTCGAGGGAACGTTCAATGCAGATCGCCGCCCGAACGCCCGGGCCCACACCGAGCGCGTGAAGTCTGGCGGCGACTTCGTTCGCTCGCGCGTTGAGCTCTCCGTACCGAAGCGCGGCGCCGTCGAACGAAATTGCATCCGCGTCCGGACGTCGCGCGGCTTGCTCCTCAAACAGCCGAACGAACAATTTTTCATCGGGAAACGCCGACGACGTCGCGTTCCATTCGCGCAGCAGGCCCTCCTGATGCGGCGGCAGAAGCGGCAGGTCCGCCAGCTTTCTTTCCGGATCGCCGATGGCGGTCTCCAGAAGGCGGAGATATTGGGCAACCAAGCGATCAATCGTACGCTCTTCGAAAAGGTCCTTGTTGTACTCGACCACCAGCGACTTGGTCGTCTCGGTGTCGATTGAGACGCTGAGCTCGAACTGCGCCCCTCCCCTGTTCAGCAGAACGGGCTCCCAACGAAGCTCGTCGAACTCCACGCCGTGCATCGGGGCGTTTGCGACGTTGAACAACACCTGCACGAGCGGCGGGCGCTTCGGATCGCGTTCCTGCCCGAGCTCTTGAACCAGCCTCTCAAAGGGAACGTCGGCTTGAGAAAATGCGTCAAGCGCGACAGCCTGCACCCGCGCCAGCAGCGCACGATAGGCCGGATTGCCGGACAGATCGGCGCGCAACACGAGCGTATTCACGAACGTTCCGACCAAGCCTTCGATCCACCGCTGCGTGCGGTTCGCGATCGGTACACCGATCGCGATGTCGTCCTGACCGGAAAGCCGATGCAGCAGGAGCGCGAAGACGGCGAATGTCACCATGAAGACCGTGCTGCCTTGCTGGCGTGCGTGCTGCTCCAGCTTTGAGATCAACAGGTCGGACAGAGCTACGCTGTGCAGCGCGCCATTCAGGGTCTGAACGGCCGGCCGCGGATGATCGGTGGTCAGCTCGAGTTGCTGCAAATCGACGAGTTGCTCGCGCCAGTAAGATAGCTGGCGTTGAAATTCAGGACTGACAAGCCAGCTCCGTTGCCACCGGGCATAATCCTGATAGGCGACGGCAAGGTCGCGATAGGACGACGGCCGCTGTGCATGGAATGCATTGTAGAATTCCGCGAGCTCTCGCCCCAACACACCGATGGACCACTGGTCGCCGGCGATATGGTGCAGGACCATGACGAACAGAAACTCGCAGTCCCCGGACTGAAAGAGAGCGGCGCGCGTTATCGGCCCGGATTGCAGATTGAACGGCGTGCTCGCCAAAGCTTCTCCGCGACGCAGAGCCTCCGCCCAGGCGCCGTCGGCGTGTTCACGCAAGTCCACCTGGTGCAGGTCCTTCTCGGCCCAGGCCTCGATTTCCTGCACAGGCTGCGCGTCGACGAGGCGGAATTTGGATCGAAGGCTCTCGTGCCGACGAAAGAGCTCGTTGATGGCCCGGTTGAGTGCTCCGACGTCGAGTGGCCCAATCAGCTTGATCGACACCACGATGTTATAGGCACTGTTCTCCGGGCTTAGCGATTGAATGATCCACATGCGCTCCTGCGACGACGACAGCGGCGCTGGTCCGTCCGCATGAGCAAGCTCGATGGGCTTTGCGGGAGAGACGCGCGCGTCCGACTGCAAAGCAAGATCAATCTGCGCGGCCATCGCGGCGAGCGTGCGAGCCTGAAACACGGAGCGCAAACCGAGTTGAACCTGAAAGACCTCGCCGACGCGCGACAATATCTGAGTCGCAAGCAGGGAGTGTCCGCCGGACTGGAAGAAATCATCAAGCCTCGACACCTCTGGCAGTCGCAACACCTCACGCCAGATCCCGGCAAGGGCCTGCTCTGTTGGCGATTGCGGCAATGCCGCGGTCCGGTCATCCTCGTTGGCGGAGACGGGACCCGTTGCGAGTGCCGAACGGTCGATCTTTCCGTTGCGGGTCAGCGGCAGCGCCTCGACGACGAAGATCGCGTCCGGCACCATATGATGAGGCACACGATCGCTCACGAATTCGCGCAGTTCGGATGTATCGATATGCGCGCCGGCCGCGGCAGCGACGAAGGCGATCAATTGCGGCTCATTGAAGCGGTTCGGGCGAACGACGACGGCGGCCTGAGCCACCATCGGCGCGGCCTGCAGCACACTCTCAATCTCCGCCGGCTCGATGCGAAACGAACGCAGCTTTACCTGATCGTCCGCCCTGCCGATAAACTCCAATTGTCCATCGTCGCCCCAGCGGGCGAGGTCGCCCGTCCGATACATTCGGCTGCCCGGCGTCGCGGCATATGGATCCGCAACGAACCGCTCTGCAGTCAGGACGGGCCGGCCAAGGTATTTCCGCGCGAGGCTCATCCCCCCGATATAAAGTTCACCGACTGTTCCGACCGGCGCAGGCTCCAGACTCGAATCCAGGACATACATGCGTGTCCCGAGAATCGGACTGCCGATCGGAGCCGGACCAGCGCCGAGAGGTTTGCTCATGGACGCGCAGACAGTCGTCTCAGTCGGGCCGTAGGCATTCACCATGCGACGACCGGTCGACCAACGCTCGACGAGCTGGGTCGAACACGCCTCGCCGGCGACGACCAGGCACTCCAGGGCCATGTCGGGACGGCACTCGATGGTCGCCAGCACGGCCGGCGGAAGCGTCGCATGCGTGATTTTTTGGTCAGCAAGCAATGAGCTCAGTCGCGAGCCGCCGAGCGCGTCAGCCGGCGCGAGAACCAGTGCCGCTCCTGACGTCAGCGCCATCACAATTTCCCAAACAGAGGCGTCGAAGCTCAAAGCCGCGAACTGGAGCACACGCGAGCGCTGCGTCACGTCGAGGCGAGCTGCCTGAGTGGCGGCCAGCGGGAGAATGCCCTGATGCGTCACGACGACGCCCTTGGGCGTGCCAGTCGAGCCGGACGTGTAGATCACGTAGGCCGCTCTTGCGGCAGCGGATTCGCCGTGGTGGCGCGGATGATCGAGGTTGTCCGCGCTGTATTGTTGCCAAACGCGCCCCTCGTCCACGAGCAAGCGAGGCATGTCACCAGGCAAGCTCGGACTGAGGGCACTTGTCGTCAGCGCAAGGACCGCGCCCACATCGCGGATCATGAACGCAACGCGCGACAGCGGATAATCTGCGTCAATCGGGAGGTAGGCCGCCCCTGATTTGTGAACAGCCAGCACCGCAATGATCATCTCAAATGAACGTGGGAGCATGAGAGCGACGAGATCGCCCTCGCGAACCCCCAAAGCGATCAAGGCGCGCGCCAGGCGGTTGGCTCGCGCATTGAGCTCGCCGTACGTCAACGTCGCAGAGCCCATGACAAGGGCAACCGCATCGCTCGTTCTGGTTGCCTGGGCTTCGAACAACGCCGGCAGGGTCGCAGTCGCCCCGGTCCAGGTGCAGCGGCTGAGATTGTTCAATATGTGCTGCCGCTCGGAAAACGGCATGAGCTCGAGCTTGCAGACCGCGCTAGCTGCGTTGGCCTTTCCCAGCGCGCAAAGCAGGTGCAGCAGGCGACGACGATGGCGGTCCAGCTCGACTTGTGAGTAGTGATCTGCGTTGGCTGTCAACTCGATGCGGAAACCACGCGGATCGAGTCCGTCGTAAACGGCAACCAGGAGGTCCCCGACCCGCCAATTGCCGAGTCGATGCTTGCGCACGGCGTGCGTGCCGAAATAGACGTCCTCTTCCAAAGGAATAAAATTCAGGGCTGTTCCGTAGATGTCGGGATCGCCAGGCTTCAACCCGAGATCCTGCCGCAGCAGGCCGGCGCCATATCGCTGATGCCGCAATCCTTCGCGCGCCCGGCGCCCGGCTTCCCGGATCACATCGCCGAGTTGGTCGGACGGTCCGATCCTGAGACGCAAAGGTATGACGTTGGCGGCGAGCCCCACAATATTGCGGAGTTTGTCACCGATCCGGGCCGCGACCGGAATCCCCAGGACCAGATCCCGCGCGCCGACAATCCTGTGCAGGTAGATGGCGGTCGCAACTGAAAAGATCGTGGGAAGGCTCGCACCGCATTCAGCGCCGAGCGCCTTCAGCTCGGCAATCGCATCCGACGGAACCCAGCCAACGCTGCGCACGTGATCGGTTGGCCAGTCGGGCTTCTTGCGCGAGAGCGTTACCGCATCGGGTCTGGCCGCAAGCTGCTCGCGCCAATAGGCGCGGTCACGACTGCTGCTTGCGGATCGCAAGTAGCTCTCCTCTTCCTGCAGCAAGTCGCTCCAAGAGAGGAGTTGCTGCTGCGGCGGCTGGTGGCCGCCGACCAGCTCGCCATAGCGCTTCGCCACGCGCTGCACAAACAGCGCGCCACCCGCAGAATCATTGATGAGGTGATGATTGACGGCGTACCAGAGGAAGTCATTGTCCTTCGACAGGCGTAAGAGCGCGTAGCGAAAAAGGGGGCCCGCGTCCAAGCTGAATGCTTTGGACATGTCATCGCGCATCCAGGACTCCGCGGCGAGGCGCGGGTCGGGCTCGGCGCTGAAATCGAGGACGGGCAGCGGCCAATCGCGTTCAAGCAGGAAGAACTGCCTCGGGCCGTCTGGCGTCTGTACGAAACGCAGGTGCAAAGCGTCGGTCTCGGCCACCGACTCTCGAAGAGCCAGCTCGAAGCACAATGGATCCAGAGCGCCCAGAATCTCGACGTACTCACCGATGTTCTGGTTCGCGCTGGCTGGGTCCAGCATTTGCGCATACCAGATTCCGGACTGCGCGCACGACAGGGGGTAAAGCGTCCCACCGGCTTTTGTCGGCTCGGTCAAAAGCGGCATTTCCATTTTCTTAGCCTACCCGCGCCTCCACCTGGTCTGGCGACCTGATTGGCCGTAGCGTTCTATGGTCCCCGGGGTTTCCAATTTGCTTCAACCCAACGACTGCAGTACGCGCGGTCACCATTGGCGACGACCGTCCACCCCGCCGGGACATCTCGGAACGACGGCCACGTGCAGTAGTCATGCTTGTCGTTGACCAGAATCAGGAAAAGTGCGTCGGAGTCTTCGAATGGGTTCATTGGGGCCGTGTGTCCGGAGCGCGATAGTTCGAGGTTCGGGCGGAAACATACAGGTTTGGATCGGGCGCGCATCATAGTTGTTGGAGTTAAGGAAACAAACAAGCTTCTATTGCAACATCAGTTACTTGGTATACAGAGCCGAGAGGAACTCCGGGCTCGGCTTGTCCCCAGCTTTGCGGCGGCCGGGGTGCGGTGAGCAATTCGAGCGAAAAGAGATTGTACAGGCAGCAATCGGAATGGTTCTACGCGACCAGCGCACGTTCCGGATCGTTCGCTTTTTGAAACCTTATCTAAGTGCGTATCCGCGGCAAACGGCCGCATTAGTTATAGCCGTACTGGGTGCCGCAGGTTCAACGCTTCTGATCGGTCATAGGGTCGGACTGCTGGTTGATGAAGCATCGCGCGCGAACGGTCGAACGCTGGGCTCCGTCGCGGCCTTGTTGTTGCTTATCGCGATCCTGGCGATCTCCAGTGGCGCGCGCTTTCACCTGTCGTTCTGGATCGGCGAGCGCATCGCCGTCGACTTGCGCAAACGCGTTTTTGATCATCTGCTGACGCTTTCACCCGATTTCTTCGAGAAAGCCCAGATAGGAGACCTTCTGTCGCGGCTGACCGGTGATATTGCGCTTTTGCAGGTTGTTATCGGTGCATCAATAACTCCGATTCTGAGGAACGTGATTATCCTTCTCGGAGCTATTTTCATGCTTTTCCACACGAGCACGCTTCTCGCGTGCCTGGTGGTTACGGTCGTTCCTGTCATGCTCGCCCCCTTGCTGCTCATCGCACAGAGAGCGAAGAGCCAATCTCGCGCGCTGCAGGACAATCTGGCGCAAATAAACTCTTATGCCGAAGAGACGTTGAACGCCGCGAGAACGATGCAGGCTTTCACGCGCGAACGGCTTCACGCGGAGGGGCTTGCCTCCCGGGTCGAGAGGGCCGCGGCGTCTTCGCTCGAGCTGGTTCGTACACGCGCGCTTGTCATCACTTTCGAAATACTCGTGGGGCTGGGAGCGGTTGCGTTGGCCCTCTGGGTCGGCGGAAATGAGGTCGAGAGCGGCAGGATGACCCAAGGCGCCTTTTCGGCCTTCATTCTCTATGCAATCACGGCGGCACTGTCAGGCAGCGCCTTGATGACGCTGAATAGCGTCGCCCAAGGAGCTCAGGGAGCAGCCGAACGGCTGATCGAGCTGCTGCAGCAGCAGCCGAGCATCAAACCTCCCATCGAGATCGTTCACCTCCCGGTTCCGCCGCGCGGAGCTATCGAATTTGAAAACGTGACCCACTGCTATCCAAGTCGCCCGGACCAGGCTGCGATCGCGGACTTCAGCCTGTGCATGGCGCCGGGCGAAACCCTTGCATTGGTCGGCCCCTCCGGGTCGGGCAAGAGCACCGTGTTTCAGCTGCTGTTTCGCTTCTATGATCCGCTTCGCGGGACGGTGCGCATCGACGGGGTTGATCTCAAATCGGCCGCTCCGGAAGAGGTGCGCAGGCGGATCGCGGTTGTCCCTCAGGAGCCGGTTATTTTCAGCGCGGACGCCTGGGAGAACATCCGATATGCGCGCCATGACGCCACTGATGTCGAGGTGAAGCGCGCCGCAGATGCCGCCGGCGCATCCGAATTCCTGGAGCAGCTTCCAAATGGCTTCGCCACGTTTCTTGGCGAAAAGGGATTTCGCCTGTCGGGAGGTCAGCGCCAGAGGATTGCGATAGCGCGAGCGATCCTTCGCGATGCTCCCATCTTGCTGCTCGACGAGGCAACGAGCGCGCTTGATGCGGATTCCGAAGCAGCCGTGCAGAAGGCCCTCGCAAAGCTAGGAAGCGAGCGCACGACGATTGTGATCGCGCATCGTCTTTCGACCGTGCGGCGGGCTCATCGGATCGTCGTTCTGGATCATGGACGGCAAGTCGCGACCGGCACGCACGAAAGCCTGGTCGCCGCCGGCGGTTTGTATGCCCACCTCGCGTCGCTGCAATTCAATGGTCATTGAACGAGCTGGATGAGGCGGCGAGGCCGGCGGGGGCGCGCCGGGCAGGGCCGCGCAGACGGCATTACCGCACCCCCCCCAAGAAAAGGG
>Ga0081539_10002996_pt1 | contig 22072 bp, 14 predicted proteins | sample TabmetS4T2R2_FD_71023 | JGI IMG/M metagenome (GOLD analysis project Ga0081539, IMG submission 71023) | Tabebuia heterophylla rhizosphere microbial communities from the University of Puerto Rico - S4T2R2 | ecosystem: Host-associated > Plants > Roots > Rhizosphere ...
ATCTACAGCGGCAAGGTGCGGACGACGACGACTGCCGGCGGGCATCACCGTATCTCCGAGGCCGAGATCGACCGGCTGATCGCGCGCGGCACTTCAGACGCGACCCGAGCCGCCTCGCCGAAAGGCCCGGCCGGCATCATCGTCAGCCTCAGTCCGCGCAACAAGCTGCGCGGCTACGTCGACGAAGTGCGGGTCGACGGGCTGCTGGCCCAGGTCCGGTTGCGCATCGGGGATCAGACGCTGACCGCGGTGGTCACCGCCGACGCCATCGCCGAATTGAAGTTGAAGCGGGGCGACGACGCGGTCGCCATCATCAAGTCGACGGAGGTGATGGTCGGCCGCGAGGCCGCCCGCCCGTCGCCGTCGCGCCGCCGGCGCGCATCCGCGAGGCGGGGCTAGCGCGCGAAGCGGAGCATTCGGAGAAAACGGACTAAACACGGAGGCACGGAGGACACGAAGACGCACGGAGGGCGCACCGGTGACGCCGGCCTTCGGCCGGCGCGATGGATCGAGAGCCACCGCAATCGCAAGCCCATTCACTATCGCCGGCCGGCCTGCGATTGTGGTGGCTCTCGATCCATGGCCGCGCGAAGCGCGGTCACCGGTGGACTTTAACAAACCTTGCGATTAGGCCAAGGCGACTCCGTGCGTCTTCGTGTCCTCCGTGGCTCCGTGTTGAATCCGTGACCTCCGCATCCTCCCGAGCTCGCGCCGTTCAAGTCGATTTCAGTCGATTTGAATCCCGGTTCCGGTTCTCTGTAGAGTGGTCTCTTCATGTCCATTCGTTTCAGAGACTTCCACCGGAGCGTCCTCGCCGCGCTGTTCGTCATCGTGGCAGCGTCGCCGGCCCTCTCGCAGGTCGCCTCCGGAAACATCACCGGGCAGGTCAACGATCCCGACGGCAAAGCCGTTCCCGGAGTCACCGTCACCGTCACCGACATCGCCACCAATCGTCAGCGCGTGGTCATCACCAGCCAGGACGGCCTCTACACGGCGCCGAGCCTGCCGCCGGGCGAGTACCGCATCGACGTCGAGCTCACAGGATTCAAGTCCGTTCGCCGTGAGGGCGTTCGTCTGGAGACGGGCGAGAAGGCCCGCATCGACTTCGAGCTCGCCGTCGGCGACCTTCAAGAACAGGTGACCGTCGTCGCGGACGCACCGGTCGTCCGGTCCGAGACCGCCAGTCTCGGCACCGTCGTCGAGCATGAACAGGTCGTCCAGCTGCCGCTCAACGGTCGCCTCTTCATCATGCTCGCCGCGATCGCGCCGGGTGTGGCGTTGCCGCCGAATTCCGTGCTGCCGCGCATCAACGGCGGCAGACCGCGCACGAACGAGTATCTCTTCGACGGGATCTCCGTGCTGCAGCCGGAGCCAGGGCAGGTTGCCTACTACCCCATCGTCGACGCCATCCAGGAATTCAAGATCGAGAGCAACAGCCCGGCCGCGGAGTTCGGTCGATTCAATGGCGGCGTGGTGAATCTCACGACCAGGTCAGGGGGCAACGACGTTCACGGCAGCGTCTTCGGATTCTTCCGTCACGAGAACCTGAACGCGCGAAACTTCTTTCAAAGGAGCAATCCAACGAAACCGGAGTACCGCCGGAACCAGTACGGCGGCCTGCTGGGCGGACCGGTCGTGAAGGATCGAACGTTCTTCTTCGCGGATTATCAGGGACAGCGTCAGCGGATTGGCCGTACGTTGACGTCGACGGTTCCGACGCTGCTGCAACGTCAGGGGATCTTCACCGAAGCCATCGCCGGGCGCGTGCCCGTCATCTACGATCCGTCGACGACCGTCGGTTCCACCCGGTCGCCATTTCCTGGAAACACCATTCCGCGCAGCGCGATCGATCCGGTGGCACTCGCGCTCCTGGAGCGTTACCCGCTACCGACTTCCGCCGGGACGGCGAACAACTACAGCCGGACCGACAACGAGATCGACGATCAGGAGCAGGCGGACATCCGGCTGGACCACAAGTTCGGCGCCGGCCGCGACCAGGCGTTCGGACGCCTGACATATTTCCAGGATCACGCCGTGCCGGTGACCGCCTTTCCCGACGGCAGCGGCGCCATCCCCGCTGGCAGCGTTGCGATCGGACCCCAGGAGACGCGTACGTGGTCGTTCGCCTCGAACTATCAACACACCTTCTCGACCAACCTTTTGAACGAGGTGCGGATCGGTGACACCCGTCGGCGGGTCGAGCGGACCGCGGCGCAGCTGTCCGGACCGGCGGGGGCAACGCTCGGTATTCCGGGACTGCCGGGCGACGCGCATTTCCCCACCACGATGCCGACGTTTGCGCCCAACGGCTACCAGCAACTCGGCTCGCCGATGAACACCGCGTCCAACTTCAGGACCAGCGTCAGCGAAGTCGCCGACTCGCTGACCTGGCTGAAGGGACGCCACACGATCAAGCTGGGACTCGACTGGCGCTGGGAGCGGCTCAACGTGACCCAACCGCCGTGGCCCACCGGGACCTTCACGTTCAGCACGGTCGGCAGCGACTTGCCGGGCGTCACCGGCACCGGCAATGCCTTCGCGAGCTTCCTCCTCGGACAGGTGCAGACCTTCGCGATCGATTTCCAGCAGTCGGAGATCCGGGAGCGCGCGCGCTTTCAGGAGTACTTCATCCAGGACGATTGGAAGGTCTCGGATCGCCTGACGATCAATCCGGGGCTGCGATACACGCTCAACTTTCCGTCGACGGAGATCAACGGCCAGACCGCCCTCTTCAACCTGCAGACGCGGCTGCTCGAGTATCCAGGCACGGACCCCGTACGCCCGCTCAAGAAGAACAACTTCGGTCCCCGGTTCGGCGCCGTTTATCGGGTGACCGACAAGACGATCGCGAGTGCGGGCTACGGACTCGTCTGGATCGAAATGGCGGGCATCACAACGCCCTTTACGACGCCGACGTTCCCGTTCCTTCAGGAAGTCACGTTGCGAACACTCGACAACATCGCGCCGGCCTTCGTCCTCAGAAACGGACCGACTGTCGCGCCGGTCGGCCCGACGCCAACGGCGGGCCTCGGGCAGGGCGTGTTCGCGGTCAATGGCACGCTGGGTTCGGGCTACGCGCAGCAATGGAACGTGTCGGTGCAGCGGGAGCTGACGACCAACACGGTCGTCGAACTGTCGTACATCGGTTCGAAGATTACGCACGTCGGAATCCCCGACAGCAATATCAATCAATTGACACCGGAGCAATTGCAGCTCGGCTCGGCGCTGCTCGCTCGCGTACCGAACCCGTACTTCGGCATCGTCCCGCGCTCGTCGTCGATTGGCGATCCGACGGTCACGGTTGCACAGCTGCTCAAACCGTATCCGGAATACACCGCGGTCAGCCTGTATCGAAACAATGTCGGCGTCAGCCGCTATCAGGGCGTCGCCGTAAGTGTGCGTCAGCGACCGTCACGCGGGCTGACCTACTCCGCCGCCTACACGCGGTCGACGCTCAAGGACACGGCGTCGACGGTATTCGACTCATCGATTCTGACGGGGCCGCTGACCAACGCCGCCGTCGCCGACAGCCGCAATCTCGACCGCGACTACGATTATTCCACTGGCGACATCCCCCATTACTTCGGCGCCTCGGTCGTCTGGGACCTGCCGTTCGGGGCAGGCCGTTCCTGGCAACCGCGCGGGATCGTCGGGGCGCTCGCGAGTCACTGGAGCGTGGGGACGGTGATGACGCTGCAATCGGGAGTTCCCGTGGCGGTGACGCAGGCCAATTCGCTCGGCTACGCCGGCTTCACGACCCAGCGGCCGAATCTCGTCGGCGATCCCCAGCTGCCAGCCAATGAACGGACGCCCGCGCACTGGTTCAACACTGCGGCGTTCAGCCTGGCGAACCAGTTCTCGCTCGGGACGGCCTCCCGCAACCCCGTGCGGGGCCCGTCCTATCGCGAGGTGGATCTCGCCGTGATGCGTCTGATCCCCATGGGGCCCAATCGCTCGGTCGAGCTGCGAGCCGAGGTGTTCAATCTTCTGAACACGGTCAATTTCGGCGCGCCGGCGGCCACGCTGGGCGCCGCGAACTTCGGCACGATCACGTCCGCACTGGACCCGCGGGTCGTGCAACTAGCCGTCAAGCTGACCTTTTAGGTAGTTGGGTAGATGGGTTGATGGGCTGATAGGTCAAAGCCCTTGTCATTCTGAGCCTGTTCGGAACATGGCGAATGGAGCAAAGGACAAGTGGTTTTACCTATCAACCTATCTGCCCAGCGACCCAGTTGCCTTTTCCGCCCATCCGCCTTGCGCCGCCCATCCGCCCATCTACCCAGCTACCCGTGCTAGAATCCAGGGACCGTGTTCGCCCCGAGCTGCTGCACCTGCGCCTGTTGTTGCGCCTGTACCAGGACCGACCGGTCCCGCGTGCTCGTGTCTCAGCAGTTTGGGTAAATCGCAGAACACACCAAAATTCGCTGGAGATCGAAGCCCGGGACCAAAATCCCGGGCTTTTTTGTTTTGGATATGTCCACGGTTGCCGTGTCCCCTGACCTGACCACCGAGCTGCAGCTCGACCACCTTCGCGCGCTGGAAGCCGAGAGCATCCACATCATGCGCGAGGTCGTGGCCGAGTTCGAACGGCCGGTAATGCTCTATTCGATCGGCAAGGACTCGTCGGTCCTGCTCAGGCTGGCCCAGAAAGCCTTCTATCCAGGACCGATTCCCTTCCCGCTCCTTCACATCGACACCACCTACAAGTTCAGGGAGATGATCCAGTTCCGCGACGATATGGCGAAAGCCGTCGGCGCGCGGCTCATCGTCCACACCAACGAGGAGGCGATCGGCGAGGGCACGCAGCCCTTCAAGGTCGGGACGCAGCGCTGCTGCGGGTTGCTGAAGACCAAGGCGCTGCTCGATGCGCTGCAGGCGGGCAACTTCGACGCGGCCATCGGCGGCGCGCGACGTGACGAAGAGCGCTCCCGCGCGAAGGAACGGATCTTCTCGGTCCGCGACCCGAACGGTCAGTGGGACCCGAAGCGACAGCGTCCCGAGCTCTGGAACCTCCTGAACGGACGCATCCGGCCGGGCGAGAGCATTCGCGTGTTTCCGCTCTCGAACTGGACCGAGATCGACATCTGGCAGTACATCAACATCGAGAACATTCCGATCGTCCCGCTCTACTACGCCAAGGAGCGCGAGGTCATCGTCCGCGGCAACTCGCTCATCGTGCAGGAGCAACCGTTCGTCGTGACGATGCCGGGCGAGAAACCGCAGCTGGTGAAATGCCGCATGCGTTCGCTGGGCTGCTCACCCTGCACGGGCGCCATTCATTCCGACGCCGACACGGTTCCGAAGATCATCAACGAGCTCATCGCCACCAAGCAGTCCGAACGATTGCTCCGCATCATCGATCACGACCAGGACGGGTCGATGGAAGTGAAGAAGCGCGAGGGGTACTTCTGATGTCCGGAGGACTCCTTCGCATCTGCACCGCGGGCAGCGTCGACGATGGGAAGAGCACGCTGATCGGTCGGCTGCTGCACGACACGCGCGCCGTGTACGAGGATCAGGTCAGCGCGGTCGAGAAGGCGTCGAAGAACCGCAACGCCGGACCGATCGACTTCTCGCTCTTCACCGACGGCCTGAAAGCCGAGCGGGAGCAGGGAATCACGATCGACGTCGCCTACCGCTACTTCGCGACCAGCCGGCGCAAGTTCATCCTCGCCGACACGCCTGGTCACGAGCAGTACACGCGCAACATGGCGACCGGCGCGTCCACGGCCGAGGTCGCGATTCTGCTCGTCGACGCACGGAACGGCGTCCGCGTCCAGTCGCGGCGGCATGCGCGAATCGCGCGCCTGCTGGGCATCAAGGACTTCGTCCTCGCCGTCAACAAGATGGATCTCGTCGGCTTCGACCGCGACGTGTTCGAGAAGATCGTCGACGACTTCGAGGACGCGCTGAAGGGCGCGTCGGTCCACGCGATCCCGATGAGCGCGCTGAACGGCGACAACGTGATCACGCTCAGCGAGAACACGCCGTGGTTCAGCGGGCCGACGATGCTCGAATTTCTGGAGACGGTGCAGGTCCAACGCAATCTGCCCGCACTGCCGTTCCGGTTCCCCGTCCAGGTGGTCAACCGGCCGAATCAGGAGTTCCGCGGGTACTCGGGACAGATTGTGTCGGGTATCGTGCGTGTGGGCGATCGCATCACCGCGCTGCCTTCGGGGCGCACCGCGCACGTGAAGCGCATCGTCACCTTCGACGGCGACCTGGCGATGGCGTTCGCGCCCCAGTCCGTCACCATCACGCTGGACGACGAGATCGACATCTCGCGCGGCGACACGCTCACCATCGAGCCGGCGTTCGTCGGACAGAAGTTCGAAGCGGAGCTGGTGTGGATGGACGAGCGGCCGCTCGATCCCGGGCGCCTGTATCTGCTCAAGCACTCGACCAGGACGGTGACGGCGGAGCTCAGTCACGCGCTCGTCCTGAATCAGATCGGAACCGTGCAGGTGTCGACGGCGCGTCCGCTCGTCTTCGATCGCTACGCGGAGAACCGCGGCACCGGCAGCTTCGTCCTGATCGACCCGGCGACGCAGTTCACGTGCGGCGCCGGCATGATTACCGAACCCATTCGGCATGCACCAACCGTCCACACCGCGCCGCTGACGTTTGCGGAACGGCTGGCGCACCTCGCGCGTCGGGCGGCATCGGATGAAGAAGCAGCAGAAGCGGTACGCAAGGCTCTCGAGGAGATGCTGACGTGAGCGCCATCTTGGAACCTGTCAAATCCCAAAGCCCAAAGCCCAAGGCCCAAAGCCCAATCGAGGAGCAGGCCCTCGACGTCATCGATCGCGCGCTGGCGATCGGCCAGGCGCCGTGCCTCACGTCCAGCTTCCAGGCGGAGTGCGTCGTCCTGACGCACCTGCTGCTGCAGCGGCGGCCGGATCTCCCGGTGCTGTTTCTCGACACCTTCCACCACTTCCCGCAGACGATTGCGTATCGCGACGAGCTGTCGGCGCGGTGGGGGCTGAACCTGATCACGCTCAAGGCCGACGAGCCCGCAGTAGGTCTGTGGCAACGCGAAGGGGTCGACGCGTGCTGCAAACGGCACAAGGTCGAGCCGCTGTTCACGGCGCTCGCGGGTTACGACACCTGGTTCACCGCGCTGCGCCGCGAGCAGTCGCCGTCGCGAGCGAACCTCCAGGAGATCGAGCCGTTCCGTCTGCCCATTGGCAAAGAACTTCACCGCGTTGCGCCGATTGCCGCATGGACGACACGCGACGTGTGGCGCTACGCGAAGGCACACGACATTCCGCTGCTGCCGCTGTACGAGCTCGGGTACACGAGCATCGGCTGCGAGCCGTGCACGGAGCTTCCGCCCGATCCGGCCAATCCGCGCTCCGGTCGCTGGCAGGGCCAGAAGCTTGAATGCGGGATCCACATCCAGGCGAAATAGGTAGCTGGGTTGCTGGGCGGCTCGGCAGGCCGGACCTTGTCAGGTCCGGCTTGGGGTTGCTGGGCAGTTGGGTAGCTAGGTAAGTTACTTACCCATCTGCCCATCCACCCATCTACTCAACTGCGAGGAGACCGCGCTCTCCTCGTGATCGCAGCGACCAGCGCGGGCCTCCTCGCGCTGTGGACCTACTGGCCGGCGTTCAGTTCCTACCTCATAGACGACGACTTTCAGTGGATTGACGGCGCGATGCAGCTGGGTGCGTCGCGCGCGTTCGCCGTGTCGGGGCGAACGCACTTCTATCGGCCGGTCGTCGAGATCTACTTCGGACTGATGTACGCGGCGTTCGGTTGCAGCGCGCTTGCGCTGCACGTCGCCAGCGTGTCCATTCACATCGTCAACGCGTGGCTGGTCATGGCGCTCGCCTGGCGTCTCGCACCGGCCCCCGAGGGAAACGGTGCGGACCTCGGTCCGCGAGAGCGGCCGCAAATCGTCTTGGCGTCGATCGCGGGAATCATCTTCGCAGTGCAGCCAGCGCCGGCGCAGGCCATGTTGTGGCCATCAGCCGTGTCCGCGCTGCTGTCGGCAAGCTTCGGGCTTCTCTTCCTGCTTGCCGATCTGAGGACGCGGACCATAAAGGTCCGCGAGAGCGCCCGCGGCGCTGTCAGCCTCCTCCCCCTGGCCGCCGCGATGGGCGCGCACGAGAGCGGAATCATGTGGCTGCCGGCGGCCGTGCTCATTCGCTATGGGTTGGGCGACCGGTCGACGATACGGGCGCTCGTCCGTCATTACACGCCTGCGTTTTTTCTTCTGATTGGCTACGCCGGTTTGACCGCATGGATCAACAGTCACAACTACGTGGTCACCGAAGGCCGATACGGGCCCGGCGTGCACATGCTGACGAACCTGGTGCAGTACCTCGTGGCGCTCTATGCCGGACGCCAGCGATCGGTCGAATACGGCCTGGTGCTCGTGTTGATCGGGATCGCGCTGTGGCGAGGAACACCTCGCGTGCGCGCATGCTGCCTGTGGCTGCTGGCGGCGCTGGTGCCGGTGCTCGCGTTCACGACGCCGCCAGCCTCGCGGTATCTGTACGTACCGGCGATTCCCTTCTGTTTCCTTGTTGCCGCGGGAATCGCAACGATAGCGCGGCATTCGCGCGTGCCGGCCTGGAGCGTCGCCCTCGTCCTGACCGCGTTCGTCGCTGGACGATCGGCGCTCTTCGCACACAAAGGCGCCGAGGGGTTCCGCAACGACGCCGCTCCATACGCGGCGCTCGCATCGACGCCGTCAGCGGCGGGAGCGGATGCCTCGTCTATCGACCCGCAGTATCTCGATCCGCTCGCGCGAGTCGCGAGATGTGACGCACGCGCGACATTTCCCGGTCGGCGCTGACCGTCAGCTTGCCGCGAAGCGAGAGCGATTTGAGGCCGGACCCTTGTCAGGTCCGGCGCATCGAGCCGGATTGAACGCCTGCAGCGTATCTGGTACTGTTCCGGGCGCCGTACGCGCACTGCATCACTCACGGAGGACGTGACGAATGGCGACACCTTCACAGGCAACGGGACGCGGCGCAGCAGCCGAACACTGGGATACGTCGTACGAGTGGAAGATCATCGCGATCCTGAGCCTGGCGTTCGGGCTCGTGGGTCTCGACCGGTTTGTGCTGCCGGTCCTTGCGCCCGCCATGATGAAGGACCTCGGGCTGACCAACGCCGACATCGGCAACCTGGTCGGCATCCTCGCGGTCGCGTGGGGAGTCGCCGCCTTCGTGATGGGGTACATGTCGGATCGCGTCGGCCGTCGCAAGGTCCTGATCCCGTCGGTCGTCGTCTTCTCGTTGATGTCGGCGCTGAGCGGCATCGTTGCCGGCATCGGCATGCTGCTCTTCATCCGGGCGCTGATGGGAATCGCCGAAGGCCCGGTCGCGTCCACCGGCGTCGCGGTCGCGGTCGAAGCGTCGCACCCCAGCAGGCGGGGCATGAACAACGGGATCTTCCAGTGCATGATTTCGATGTTCGGGCTGGCGCTGGGTCCGCTCATCGCCACGCAGCTGCTGCAGGTCACGACGTGGCGCAACGTGTTCCTGATCGTCGGCGTGCCCGGCCTGATCGTCGCGGTGGTGATGTACTTCGTCGTGCGCGAGCCGAAGACGATCAGGACGACGGGTGGGACGCCCGCGCCGCGGCCGTCGTTCGGCTCGCTGTTCGCGCATCGCAATGTGCCGCTGGCGATGCTGACGCTGATGTGCGCGATGACCGGCATCTTCGTCATGGCGGCGATGATGCAGGTCTACCTCGAGAACTATCTCAAGCTGCCGACGGTGCAGGCCGGATACGTCTACTCCGCCATCGGCTTCGGCGGGTGCCTCGGGCAGTTCGCACTGCCCGCGATCTCTGATTTGATCGGCCGCAAGCCGGCAACGCTGCTGTCGTTCATCATCGCCGCCATCTTCCTGTACCTCTACGCGAACACCGGCGCCGAGAGCCTTGGCATGCTGTTCGGCCTGCTGTTCGTGGCGGCGATGTTCAACTTCGCGGCGCTCGCGATCCTGGCGGGCCCCGTCGCCGCGGAAGCCGCGCCACTCGGCATGGTCGCCTCCGTGGCTGGTCTCGTCATCGGCGCCGGCGAGGTGTTCGGCGGTGGCATCGCTCCGGCAATCGCCGGCCGCATCGCCGATGCCTACGGTCTGCAGGCGACGCTCACGTTCGCGATGGGCGGTCAGGTGCTGGGCGTCGTGCTCAGTCTGCTGATGAAGGAAACCGCGCCACGGAAGATCGGCACCGTGCACCTCGAAGCCGCCGCGGCGCGGTAACGCGATAAAGCTCCCGTAGGGTCCGCCGTCAGGCGGACCTCAGAAGCGGAACAGTTTGTTGACCTTGACGATGAACGCGCGGTTGGACAGCGCCGGGAATCGCGGGGTGAGCGTGTTCCGCTCCTCGTTGTAGACGACGAACAGCTCGCTGCCCGGCTGATACTCCCAGCGCAGGCGGGCGTTGGTCGAGACGGCGTTGATGCCGGAGTTGTACTGAATCAACGCGCTCACGAACATCAGCGGGGTCATCGTATAGGTGACGCGCGAGCCCGCCAGATGTGACGTGAACGATCCTTCACGAACCTCGACGCGATTCCACGAATACGTCGGCTCGGCCGACAGCTGGTCGGTCAGGTTCAGGCGACCGCGGGCGATGCTCAGCGTCTTCTTGTGACCGCTGTAGAACGTGCCGTATTCACCCGTGATGTTGGCCGACAACGCGCGCTGCTGCCCCATGTTGTAGTTCACTCTGGCGTTGTCGAACTGATAGGCGCCGATCGGCAGCACCACGTCCCCGCCAATCGCGAACGGCCGCGGCAGGTATTCGAAGCTGTTCGTGTAGACCGCGCCCAGCCGGTCGCCGTTCTGGAACTCGAGCGCGATTTCACCCTCGCGCTCGCGCGACTCGAGGCGGCCCGCGCCGTTCTCGATGTATTCGAAATGTCCCTGATAGACATACTTGCGGATCGCCTGTCGCGTGCGTGGCCGCGGACTGAATCGGGCCTGCAGATAATCGCGCACCATGTCGGTGCGCCGCACGAACCCGACCTCGGGGTTGAAATCGGCGCCAATCGCCAGCCGTTCGACCTGTAAGCCGTAACGATCTCCCGGGTAATCGAGCTGCGCGCGGTAGCTGCGATCGTTGCCGCGGCGCCCGTCCGTCGCCGTGCGCGCCCAGTAGGTGTTGACCTGGAAGTCCTCGAAGAATGCGAACGTGCCGTCGGCGCCGTATGCCTGATTGCTGCCGACTCCCGCCACCCCGACGGAACGGTTGGTGGCGATCAGCCCCACGCTGCTCTTGCGCAGGATGTCGCGCTTGACGCGGACCACGGTGAAATTCGTCGACGGCGTGGCGGTCGTCGCCTCGTCGCCGGTCTGCAGGTTGAGCACCCCGAGGCTGTACGCGCCCGCGCGACCGGTGAGCCGTCCGCCGACGTCGAGCGGCACCGCGCGGCCGCGGTTCAATCCGATGCGACGGCTGTAGAAGAGAATCGGCGCGTCAGTGGTGTTGAACGTGCTGTTGACCGCCACGCCACCGAACGCGAACGTTCCCTGGTTCTCCAGAAAGAACTCGCGCTTCTCCGGGAAGAACAGGCTGAAGCGCGTCAGATTCACCTGCTGCTCGTCGACTTCGACCTGCGCGAAATCGGTGTTGTAAGTGAAGTCGGCGGTCAGGTTCTGCGTGACCGAATACTTCGCGTCGAACCCGATGTCGCCGCCGGGGTCGTTGGACACGCCCGTGGCGCGATCCGTGGTGAGGTTCGACGTCACGTAGGGCTTGAGATCGAGCACGCGGCCGCCGGGCGGCGCCTCCAGTCCGACGACCGTTGCGGCGTACGATGCCTGCTGGAATCCCGATTGACCGCGCGCCGGCGGGACCTTCGTCAGCGTCGAGATCTCGTTCTTCGACCGCTTGACCCGCATCACGTTGAAGCCCCAGATCTGCGTCCGGCCGGGCTGATAGCGGAGCGACTTGAATGGAATGGCTGCTTCGAACGTCCAGCCGCCGTCGATGCGGCCCGTCTTCAACGACCAGACCGGATTCCAGTCGCTGCTATACAAGCGTTCGTTGGTATAGGTGCCGTCGGACCGTCCGCCGAGGGGATTCACCGTGAAGGCAATCGAATTCCGGCGGTCGTAGTACGTATCGAAGATGAACGACAGGATGTCGTTGCCCTGCCAGTTGGCGCTGCTGTCGCGCCGCATCTCGCTGGCGATGAGCGTCTCCATCGACGTGTCCCAGCAGCGCACGCTCACGTAGACGTTGTCCTGGTCGTAGGCGAGCCACACGTCTGTGCGCTCGGTCGCCGGGGCACCCGCCTGCGGCTCGACCTGAAAGAAATCGCTCATCGGCGCCACGTCGCGATACAGCGCCTCGTCCAGACCCCCGTCGATGCGTAGCGGCACCGTGAGACGGATCGCACGCACCGTGGCGTGACCCTCTTGATCGCGGGTGATGACTTCAGGAGCAATCGGCGGCGGCGGTCCCCCGAAGTCGACGGGCAGCGAATAGGCCAGCGGCGAATCGACGCTGTCGGTGACGGGCACCACCGGCTCTTGGCCGGCGGACGCGATGCGCGCAACCAAAAGTGTCGCTGCAATCGCAACGATGGTCACCCGCCACGAACCACAGAGGCACAGAGACACAGAGGTTCTCTATTGTGTTTGTTCGTCTTCTACGCTTCTTCGCTGCGCAGCGCGCCAATCGACGGCTGCGCCTGCGTCATCGCCGGAAGTATGACCTCGAACCGGGCGCCGTGACCGATTCCGTCGCTGTGGACCTGCACCCGGCCGCCGTGCAGTTCGACCAGGCTGCGGACGATCGAGAGCCCGAGGCCGAGACCGCCGTGCAATCGGGTCGTGGTGGCGTCCTGCTGCTGGAAACGCTCGAAGGCGCGCGGCAGGAACTCCGTCGAGATGCCGACGCCGGTATCGGAGACCACGATCGCAATCTCCGAGCTGCGGCGGGCCTGGACTTCCAGCAGCACGCGGCCGCCCGCCGGCGTGAACTTCACCGCGTTCGACAGCAGATTCCAGATGACCTGCTGCAGGCGCTCCGGGTCGCCGGACACGGCGCCAGCCTGCTCGTCGATGGCGCTCTGCAGCTGGACGCCCTTGGCTTCCGCGACGGGCCGCACGGTGTCGACCGCGAGGTGAGCCACCTTCGCGATGTGCACGGTCTGCACGTTGAGCGGCAGGTTGCCGCCGGCGATCCGCGACACGTCGAGGAGGTCCTCGATCAGGCGCTCCTGCGCCAGGGCGTTGCGCTCGATCGCATCGATCGCCTTTTCGCGCCGCGCCTCGTCGACCGCTCCGATGGCCAGCATGCGCGCCCATCCGCGAATGGCGGTCAGCGGCGTTCGCAGCTCGTGTGACAGCGTCATCAGGAACTGATCCTTCACCGAGTTGGCGTGCTCCGCCTCCTGACGCGCGCGCTGTTCGCGCCCCAGCGCGACGCCGCGCGCCCCCATCTCGCGCACCAGAAGCAGCTGCACGACGATCAGCAGTCCGGCGAGAAGACCAAAGAACAGCCCCACCCGCCGCGTCTCCCGCCGCCATGCGCTGAGCACTTCGTCCTCATCGAGGGACACGGCAGTAATGAGGGGCGGATTCTCACGGGTTCGATAGGCGGTCACCTTGACGGCGCCGTCCGCGGTCAGCGGCGCGTGCAACAGGCCGTTGCGGTTGCGTTGCGCCGCCAGGAAGACCGGATGCTCGACGACGCTGTCACCGGCGTGATCGGACTCCGACGGCTCCTGGTAGAAGAGCACGCCGTCCGGATGAAAGACCCACACCGTGCCGCGAGCGCCGACGTCGACGCTCCGCAGAAAGTCCCGCGGGACACCGGGTATGAACGAGACGACGACGGTGCCGGTGACGCGGCCATTGGCGTCGAACAGCTTGCGGCCGATCGGAATGATCAAACGCGCCCCGGTCAGGCTCGAGCTGATCGTGCGGAACGGCGCGCCGGCAATGAGCACGTCCTCGCGGCTCTGCATCAGCGCGCGAAACGTGGAATCGTCACGGCGCGAGTTGCCGACAATCGCCGGCTGCGCCGAATGCGTGATGGTGCCGGAGACATCGGTCACGCTGATCGCCCCGACCGGGAGCCCTGCGCGAGCGACCTGAAGAATAGGCAGCCACTTGGAGTCGGGCGCGTTCGGCCCGCCGATCTGCTGTGACTGGATGGCGAGCTGGCGCAAGGCCGCATCGGTGGACGTGAACGTCTCGCCCAGATACGTCGACGTCATCTCCGCAAGATTCGCGGCGCGCTCCTCAGCCAGGCGGAGGAGATCGCCGCGCGCCGTACGCAGATCGATGGCGCGCAATGCCGCCATCGACACGAGGAGCACGACAGGAATGACTGTTGCGAGGAGCCTTCGCATTCGAGCTGTTGATTTGTCGCCGTTGCCGTGGGAAAGGCGGCGAACATGCCTCGGCGCTGACGAACATCCGCTGACGCGGTGCTAAGGCTACCTCGATTTACCGCCGACGCGGCCTCATCTGTTCATCGTCTGTTCCGGCTTTGTGCACGTTTGCGACTGGAGTGTCGCCTTGCGACCATTCACCCTTGCCGATCGTGTCGCGCGGCAAGTCACCAGACAAAGAGAGGACCTATCCTGATCGGGCGGCCCGCCGTGACTCAGCGGAAGAAGACGCGGAACATGATGCGGCCGGGGATGAAGGTGAGCAGCCCCGCGATCAAGAGGCCACCAAAGTACAGACCCATCATCGACTTGCGATGTGCGTTGATGTCGCCCTCGCGCAGCGCCTTGCGCGTCCGCCAGACGCCGTGGATGGTCAACGGAATGAACAGGTGGATGAGACCGAGCCGCACCGGCCCCCCACCGATGCTGAACGACATGAACGACGGGATGAAGAACGCGAATATCGCCGTCACGAACATCAAGGTCAGGTAAATCTTCCCGACGAATCGATGAACGTCGGAGCCCTTGTGGCTGATGAGGAGCAGCCAGGCACCGAGAAAGAACGCTGGGACGACGGTCACGACGTGCAGCTGAACGGCGAGCGGTGCGTCGAGCAGCGGTCGAAGGTTCATTACATCGGCCTTAGACGGAATCGTCGGAGCGCAGCTCCCTATGCCCCTTTGAGCTGGAACAACCGCACCGCGTTTTCCTTCATGATCAGCGGCCGCACTTCGTCCTTGATCTGAATCTTCTGGAAGTCGGCGATCCAGCGATCGGGGGTCAGCAGTGGATAGTCCGACCCGAACATCACCTTGTGCTTGAGCAGGCTGTTGGCGTACTGGATGAGCGTCGGCGAGAAGTACTTCGGCGACCAGCCGGAGAGATCGATGTAAACCTGCGGCTTGTGCAGGCACACCGAAATCGCTTCGTCCTGCCAGGGGAACGACGGGTGCGCCATGATGATCGGCATATCCGGAAAATCGACGGCCACGTCGTCGATTGGCATCGGGTGACCGTACTTCAGGCGAATCCCGCCGCCGCCGCGCATCCCGGTGCCGATGCCGCTGTGTCCCGTGTGAAACACCACCGGCAGCTTCGCTTCCGCGAACACCTCGTAGAGCGGATAGGCGAGGCGATCGTTGGGGAAGAACTCCTGAATCGGCGGGTGCAGCTTCAGACCTCGCACCGAGCCGGCCTGGACCAGGCGTCGTGCTTCGCGAACGCCTTCGTCACCGCGATGCGGGTTGATGCTCGCGAACGGCATCATGACGTCGCTGTGGCGGCCGGCAATCTCCACGACCTGGTCGTTGGTCAAGCGCGGCATCCCACTTAGCGTCTCGTCGACGGTGAAGACGATGCAGGCCATGTTGCGGGAGCGGTAGTAATCGGCGACCGCATCGCCGCCGCGCGGGGTGCCGCTGTCGCCAAAATACTTCTTCGCGGCGTCCTCGGCGGCGGATTGCTGTTCGACTTCGAGATGGACGTGAACGTCGAACGCGGAGATGCGCTCGGGATCGATACGCAGATTTGTCATGACGTAACCGAGGCGGCAACGATCAGTCGGGAGGAATCGCTCGTGCGGCGCGGACCGTACTTGTCCGCCGAAGCCTCACGCGAAGGCGGATGGTCCGCGTACAGCTCTTCGACCAGCGCGCGGCGATTCTGCAGGACCGCCTTCTGGTTGAGAGAACCCTTGTCGGTGATTTCGCGGGCATCGAGCGACGGCGGCGTGTCGAGCAGAATCGCGCGCGTCACGAACGTGGAGCTGCCGGTGCCGTGTGCAGCCAGATCGGTGAGCACCCGTTCGAACGCGTCGCGTACTGCCGGATGGTCGAGCACGGTGCGAACCGGCTCGCCTGGTCCCGCTCCGGCCATCGTCCGACATGCGGTGAGGTTGGGAAAGATGAGCGCCGTCACCGCCTCGCGATCGTGACCGGCGATGACCACGTCCTGTGCCAGGCCGCCGGCCGCCTGCAGCAGACGCGTGCGCAGCGGCCCGACACTGACCCACGTCCCCGTCGACAGCTTGAAATCCTCGGCGAGGCGCCCGTCGAAGATGAGCCCCTTCTCCGGCCGCGACGGATCGACGAAGCACATGGCGTCGCCGGTGCGGTAATAGCCTTCCTCGTCGAACGACGCTCGGGTCAGCGCCTCGTCTTTCCAGAAGCCGGGCGTGACGTTCGGACCACGCACGCGCGCCTCGAGCTTGTCACCAACCGGCGCGAGCTTCACCCCCATGGCCGGCGCCGGAACGCCGATCATGCCGGCGAAGGCGCCCTCGGGTCCGGTGCGAATCGCGAATGGTGCCGTCTCGGTGAGGCCGAAGCCGGTCATGATCAGAATCTGGTCGCCGATCTCCTGGAGCGTGACCTCGCGCAGCTCGTCCCAGAAGCGCTGACCGAGGCCGGCCGCCGCATAGAACAGCAGCTTCAAGTCCCGGAAGAACGTGTGGCGCAGCGCCGCGTTGCTGCGCAGATGCGGCATCAGCATCTCGTAGAAACGGGGCACAGCGAAGTGCGCTGTGCATGGCACGTCGCGCAGATTCCGCAGCGTGATGTCGAACAGGGCCGGCGTGGGCTTGCCCTCGTCGATGTAGAGCGTCCCGCCGTTATAGAGCACCATCCCGAAGTTGTGGTTGCCACCAGCCGTGTGATTCCAGGGCGACCAGTCGCACAGCACCACCGGTTCGTCGTCGAGGAACTGGAACACGGAGCGCATCATCTCCTGGTTGGAGCACCACATGCGCTGCGTGTTGATCACACCTTTCGGGCTGCCGGTGGATCCCGACGTGAACAGGATCTTGGCGATCGTGTCGCCGTTCACTCGTGCGTGCGCCTCGTCAACGGCGGACGTCACCGGCGTGCGTTCGAGCTCCGCGAACGGCGTGCTCGGAATAGCTTCGGGGGCCGCCGTGGAAACGACGACCTCGACGCCACTGGGGAGCACCGCACGCAGCGCCCGTTCGTACGCGGCGCCGTCGGCGACGAAGACCAGGGCCGGGTCCATGCGATCGAACACACGCTTGAGCGCGGCAAAGTCGGACGCCTGGAGCGAGTAGGCCGGCGCGATCGGCGCGTAGATGACGCCGCTGTAACAGGCGCCCAGCGCCAGCAGGCCATGTTCGATGCTGTTGCCGGACAGGATCAGGATCGGTCGCTCGGCAGACAGCCTGCGGTTCAAGAGTGCCTGCGCGATCGCGCGAACCCGGGTCAGTGCTTCGCCGAAGCTGACGTGCCGCCACTCGCCCGACGAGGTTCGCTGCGCGAGAAACGTGCGGTCGGGTGCGGCCTGCGCCCAGTGTTCGAGCCGTTCGGTCAGCTTGTCGGGATACGGACCGAGCACAACCGGCGACTGCATGTACAGCACGCCATGCTCGCCGCGACGAACGACCGCGTCGCTCGGGGCAATCCGGACCGGCCTCACGCGCGCACTCCCGCGTCGAGCTCGCGGAACGTCCTGCCTTCGCGCGCGAGACGCTCGAGCAGGGGCGCCGGTGCCCATCGCTGGCCGAGCTCGCGGTGGAACTCGGACACGCGCCTGTAGATCCGATCGAGGCCGACGCGGTCTGCATAGAACATCGGACCGCCGCGATACGCGGGAAAGCCGTAGCCGTTGACGTAGATCACGTCGATGTCCGCTGCCCGCATCGCGATGCCTTCGTCCAGCAGCCGCGCGCCTTCGTTGATGAGCGCATACATCGTCCGCTCGAAGATCTCCTCATCGGAGATGGCGCGACGGCGCATTCCAGCCTCGGTCGTGACGCGTTCGATGATCTGCACGACCTCGGGGTCGGGGATCGGTTTGCGGTCGCCCGGCTCGTATCGATACCAGCCCTTGCCGGTCTTCTGTCCGAGCCGCTTCATCTCGACGAGGACGTCCGCCACGAGCGGTTTCCGCGCACCGGGATGATCGAACTGACCCACCTCATGGCGAACGCGCCAGGCGACATCGAGGCCGCCGAGATCGTCGACGGCAAAGATCCCCATCGCCATGCCCCAGTCGGTGAGGACGCGATCGACCTGTTCCGGTGTCGCACCCTCCTCGGCGAGGAACTGCGCTTCATACATGTACGGGAACATCATGCGGTTGCCGACGAACCCGAACGCGTTGCGCACGACCACGCCCACTTTGCCCAGCCGCTTGGCGACACTGAGTGCCGTCGACAGGACCGCCGGCGACGTCGCCTCGCCGCGGACGATTTCCACCAGCCGCATGACGTGCGCGGGGCTGAAGAAGTGCAACCCGACGACCGCCTCCGGTCGCGTCGTCGCTGCCGCAATCGCATCGATGTCGAGCGTCGACGTGTTCGTCGCCAGCACCGCGCCAGGCTTTGCCACGCGATCGAGCTCGGCATACACCTCTTTCTTCAACGACATGCTCTCGAAGACCGCCTCGATGATGAGGTCAGCCGTAGCGAATGTGTCGTAGCCGACGCAGCCGCTGATCGCGGCGAGGCGCTGTTCAACCGCCTCCGGCGTCAGACGTCCCCGCTTGATCGACGAATCGTAATTACGACGAATCGTCCCCAGGCCTGCGTCGACACGCTCCTGGCTCACGTCGCTGAGCATGACCGTCATGCCGGCATTCGCGCACGCCATCGCGATCGTGCTGCCCATCGTTCCCGCGCCGACAATGGCCACGCTCTTGACGTCGATGGCGCGGACGTCACGCGGCAGATCGGGAATTTTCGCGACGCCGCGCTCCGACACGAACGCGTGCACCAGCGCTTTGCACGGCTCCGAACGCACGCAGTCGATGAACAACTCGCCTTCGCGGCGACACCCTTCGACGAAGGGCAACGTGGCCGCGGCTTCAATCGCGTCGATTGCTTTGAGCGGCGCTATCTGATGCCGCCGCGTCTTGCGCGCGGTTTGTCGACCGGCCTCGTAAAGCGGAGCATTCGCTGCTGGCGTGCCCAGCTTGTCGTTGCGGTCGCGCGTCTTCGGATGTGATCCTCCAGCGGCCTTTTCGCGTGCGAACGCGATCGCGTCGGTCAGGAGATCACCTTCGACGATGCGATCGATGATGCCTGCGGCGAGAGCATCGGCCGCGGATATCAAGCGGCCGGAGACGCACAGGTCGATGGCGCGCTCGATGCCGGCGAGACGCGGAAGCCGCTGCGTGCCTTCGGCGCCAGGGATGATGCCGAGGTTCACTTCCGGCTGGCCGACGCGCGCATCACGTGTGGCGACACGGTAGTGGCCGGCCATCGCCAGCTCCAGGCCACCGCCAAGCGCGGTGCCGTGAATCGCCATCACCACCGGCTTCGGCATGTCCTCGATCTGGCGCAGGAGCTCGTGCATCCGCGGCAGACTGGCGCGTTCATCCCAGGCCGCTCGTTCGAGCTCGTTGATGTCAGCCCCGGCGATGAACGTCCTGCCGGCGCCGATGACGACGACGGCGCGGACATGCTCGTCGCTGGCGGTCTGTTCGAACGCGCGCGCGAGACCTTGCGGAACGCCGGCGCTCAACGCGTTGACGGGAGGATTGTCGACGGTGATGATCGCGACGTCACCGGACGTCGACACTGAAACGCGGTCGGAGGTCGGCACCTGGCGATCCTATCCCACCGCGATCGCGAACTCCCAGTTCCGACGCCTCTGACCTGCCAAATTAGCTTCCAACTTGATGGCGAGCCCACGCCGAGGCTTGAGCGAAGGCGGAGCCTGCCACGCCGAAGCTTGAGCGGAGGCGGAGCCTGCCACGCCGAAGCTTGAGCGGAGGCGGGTTGACATGCCAGTGTTGAACCGCTTTAGATGTGCGCGTGCCGAATCAATCCACCGCCATCCTCGTGCCTGTTGGCCGACTCCTCTTTGCGTCGATCTTCCTGTATTACGGCCCATTCAATTTCACTCCCGGCAACGTGGAGCTTGCCGTCAATGCCGGGATGCCGATGCCGAACGTCCTCGTCCCGATCGGCGGCGTGATTGCGCTGGTCGGTGCGCTCAGCGTCGTCATCGGAATCGCCGCGCGCATGGGCGGCGCGCTTCTCGCGCTGTTCCTCCTGCCAACGCTCGTCATCATGCACGCGTTCTGGAAATTCGAAGGCGAACAGGCGCAGCAGCAGATCGCGAACTTCCTCCGCAACCTGTCGTTGCTCGGAGGTGCACTTCTTATCTGCCACTTCGGTGCCGGGCCTTACAGCTTCGACAATCGAAGACGACGACGATAGGCGTTCGAATCGTTCGAATCGTTCGGATCGTTCGAGGCGTTCGGATCGTTCTTTCCGGTGGGGTTACCTCGCGGGATGTATTGCGCGGTGCATGCGCGCTGCGCTATAGATACGCATCCCTTCTCTCCTCTCTTATGTCCGCTGGTCTGCGGACGCTGCGTACCGCTTCGCTCTCCGCCTTCGCCTAACGGCTACGGCGAGACAAGCCGCGGAAGGCTGATCGACAATGCACACAATTGCGCGACACATTCTGCTACTCGTGTCTCTGCTCGGTGCCGCGATGCCACTGCACGCGGCGACGATCGTCGAAGACTTCTCGACGATGCCGGTCGGCACGTGTATCGATGATGGCAACGTGATCGGATCGTGGCTGTTCGTGTTCGACGGCTACGGTTGCAACGCGTTCGTCAGCGTGAGCGGCAACACGGTCCTGCTCGAACAGCCCGCCGTTGCCACGCAGCCGAACGAGACGCACGCCAATCTCGTCGTCGGCCCGGCGACCATTGGCGACGTCACCGTGCAGGCCGACATGGCAACGTCACGACAGCTCCGCACCGGAAGCGCGCCGAATCCGTGGGAGGTCGGCTGGCTGCTCTGGCATTACACCGACAACCTGCACTTCTACTACGTGATCCTGAAGCCGAATGGCTGGGAAATCGGGAAAGAGGATCCGGCTTACCCTGGCGCGCAGCGATTCCTCGCCGCTGGATCGTCGCCGCAGTTTCCGGTCGGGCCGTGGTACCGCGTGAAGGTCGTGCAGAGCGGCGGGACGATTCAGCTGTTCGCCAACGATCTCCTGATCGCGACTGCGTTCGACGACGATTCGCCGTACACCGGCGGTCGGGTCGGGCTCTATACGGAAGACGCCGAGAGCTACTTCGACAACGTCGTCGTCACGAGCGCGGGCAAGGGGAAGAAGCGCCGCTAAGCAAGTATTCGCGCTCTGCTCGACGAGTGCCGAATTCACGCCTCCATTGAGACGCCAGTGTTTCGACCGCGGCGTCATGATCCGCGTGGTGGTGACGCTCGCCGTACAGCGGTGCGTGCACGTATGTCGCTCCGGAAAACCGATCTTGATCCGGGCACCTCAGCATCCGCCGCCGGGCAATAGCCTTTGACCAAACACTTGCCAACGGTTTTCCTCCGGACATACGGTCCCACACCGCTCCGCGGCGGCGAGCCGGCAGAGCACCATGTCGCAGTCGCAGCACTAGTCGCTTGACATAATTAGCAGACAAGCTAATTATGTTCGGCCATGGCGGTGCTGAAGATCGCCCTTTTCAGTGCCTCACTGCTCGCCATCCTCTGCCTCTCGGCGTGCAGCCGACGAGCGGGACTCAACTTCGATTGCCAGTGGGTGCCCGATCCCGCCGCGCGCGTTGATTTGCGGAACGAGTCAGATGTCGAGCATCTCCTCGACGACATCCGAGTTGCCGAGGAGCTCGCGATTCGCTACGGCGACCGACTGGCCGGCTATCGGCTGGGGGGGGGGGGTTGGGTGGTCTCTCCCCCCCGGGGGCCGGGGGGTA
>Ga0081539_10002997_pt1 | contig 22067 bp, 18 predicted proteins | sample TabmetS4T2R2_FD_71023 | JGI IMG/M metagenome (GOLD analysis project Ga0081539, IMG submission 71023) | Tabebuia heterophylla rhizosphere microbial communities from the University of Puerto Rico - S4T2R2 | ecosystem: Host-associated > Plants > Roots > Rhizosphere ...
CGCTCGGGCACTCGAAGGCGCACGGCAACCACCTGCTCTCGCTGATGCTGCTGGCGGGCGGGCTCGGGACGATCGTGGCCGGGCCCGCCGCGGATCGCTTCGGCCGGCGTCCGGTGCTGCTCCTGTCCACCGCGGCGACCGGACCGCTGATCCTCGTGTTCGTCGCCGTCGGCGGTGCGGTCGGCGCGTTCGCGCTGGCGGCCGTGGGCATCTGCGTGATCGGGACGTTCGGTGTCACGATGGTGATGTCGCAGGAGTACCTGCCGCGCCACATCGGGATGGCGTCCGGCCTCTCGATCGGCCTCTCGATCGGGATCGGCGGCGTCGCCGCCGTCGGTCTGGGCGCGATCGCGGACGCGATCGACCTCCGCTCGGCGCTGTACGTGTGCGCTGCGGCGCCGGCCGCGGGCCTCGTGCTCGCGGCGCTGCTGCCGTCGTCGCGACGGCGCGCCCTGGAGCCCGAGCCGCAGCCGGCGGTTCCCTACTAGACTCGTCCCATGGCCGAGACAGCACGTGAGTTCTTCGAATCGCTTCCGACGCGCGCCGACGCCTCGAAGACCGCCGGGATGAGCAACACGTACCTCTTCGACATCGCGGGCGCGGGGCAGTGGCTCGTGTCCGTCGAGGACGGCGCGGTCAGCGTCCGCGAGGGCGAAGGCGACGCCGACGTCACGATCGCGGCGTCCGAAGACGACTTCCAGAGAATCGTCAGCGGCGAGCAGAACCCGACGACCGCCTACATGACCGGCAAGCTGAAGATCAAGGGCGACATGGGTGCTGCGATGAAGCTGCAGAAGCTCTTCTGACCCGACGCCCCAGCGCCGCGGAATTCCGCGGCCGCGTGTCGGAACGCAAGACCTGACACCGCGCTTTGACTTTCGTCCAGTCCGGAAACACACTCCGGACATGGTCGGACTGGCGATTGTGATCGTGCTTGGCCTGATCTTTCTCGCGGCGGTCGTTCGCCTCATCTGGAGCGTTTCGCAGGGCAGCCTCCAGATCGAGCCCACGTCTCACGGCCGTCAGCTGTTCGGCCGGAGCGACAAGAACCGCAAGCCCGAGTAGGTAACCACGCAGGAGGCCGGCGGCCGGGGTCAAACCGTGTCGGCATGCGCAGGATCGCGACCTGCGTCGTTCTCGTGCTCGGCTGCACGACCCCGGCGGCCGCGGCACCGCGGGCTCCGGCCGGCGGGATCGTCTTCGCCAGCGACCGCGCGGACGACCTCGCGCGCGGCCGCCTCTTTCTCGCAGGCCCGCACGGACATCGCCTCTTGCAAGACGCGGTCGGCGAGGACCGCGGGCTCGTCGCGTCGCGCGACGGCCGCTGGCTGGCGTTCCTGCGCACGATCGGTGGGCAGACGGACGTCTGGATCGTCCGTCCGAACGGGACGCACCCGCGGCAGCTGACGTCGACCAGCGAGCCGAAGGACGGCCTCACGTGGTCGCCGGACGGGAGGCTCCTTGCATTCTCCGTCTGCGCCGGCAGCGGCTGCCGCCGCGGGGTCGAAGTCGTCGGTGTCAACGGTCGCGGCCTGCATCGCGTCGCGAACGACGCCCACGCTCCGAGCTTCTCGCCCGACGGGAAGGCGCTCGTCTACGAGGGCGACACGCAATCGTGGGGCGATCCGCCCGAGATCGTCGTCAAGACGCTGGGCGGCCGCGTTCGCCGGATCGTCGAGGTCGGCTGGCAGCCGCAGTGGTCGCCGCGCGGGTCGACGATCCTTTTCCACGGCGCGTGCGGGCGCGGCGGCTCGATCTGCATGGTCAGGGCCGACGGAGGCAGGGCGCGTCCGCTCGCCGCCGCGACCGACGCGGTCTGGTCGCCGGACGGAGCCCGCGTCGCCGTCGCTTCGAGCCGCGGGCTGGGCGTCGTCAGGCTGGAGCATCCGCTGGCCGTGGACTGGCTCGTGCCCGGCGCGGTCTCGTCGCCTGTCTGGGCGCGGGATGGAACCCGCATCGCGTTCGCGCGCCACCGTTCCGCGGCTCGACCTGTCGAGCTGGCGACGACGTCCGCAGCGGGTGACGTCCAGGTCGTGCGGGAGGAGGCGCCCGCCACGCAGATCGACGGGCTTGCGATCGTCGGCAATCGGCTGGCGTACAGCGCCCGAACGGACGCGAACGACCACGACCTCTACGTCCTTCGTCCCGACGGATCGCTTGCCCGCCTGACGGACGACTTCCTCGACGACCGCGATCCGTCATGGTCGCCGGACCGATCGCAGATCGTCTTCGTGCGCGCCGCGCTCGCACCGCCGCACTTCACGTCGCTGTGGATCATGCGCGCCGACGGAACCGACGTCCGCAGGTTGACGGCGCCCCGCGACGCATTCGACAGCGATCCGGCCTGGTCCCCGGACGGGGCGACGATCGCGTTCGTGCGTCGCGGCATCGACGCGCCTGCCTCGCGCGTCCAGTTGCTCGACCTGCGCACGCGGGCGATCGCGAGACCGCGCCTGCCGCGTGCGAGCTACTCGGACGTCACCTGGTCGGCCGACGGACGCTGGCTCGCGCTCGTCCAAGGAACGACGCTCGCGCTCGTGCACCCGGACGGCTCCGGGCTGCGTGCCGTCGCGACGAGCGCCCTCGCCGGCGCGGCGTGGTCTCCGGACAGCGCATCGCTCGGCTTCGTGCGCGCGCTCGCGACGGGCGCGAACGGCCTGTCCATCGTCGACCTCGCGACCGGACGACTGAAGACGATCGCCGGCGGCGCGTACGCCCGGGGCGGCGAGCCGGCGTGGTCCCCCGACGGCTCGCGTCTCGTCTTTGTCCGCGGCGGAGACCTGTACTCCGTCGCCGCGGACGGGAGCGACGAGCGGCGGCTCACCGCTGAGGGCGGCTCCAACGTCGACCCGGACTGGCGATGACGCGTACCTGGAACGTGCCAGGTATCCGGGCCATGCCTCTTGCCTGCAGCTCGGCTTGCCGAGCCGGTTCGCAGCGCCGCTCGTACCACGCGCGTGCCAGGTACGTGCCAGGTACGTGCCAGGTATGGCGCGACTCGGTCACTCCTCGAGCTCGACCAGCAGCGCGCCGCCGGAGACCCGTTCTCCCTCGCCGACCGCGACCGACTTGACGCGCGCGGCGTAGGGCGCGACCACGGGCGTCTCCATCTTCATCGCCTCCAGGACGAGCAGTGGCTGCCTTGCCTGGACGTCGTCGCCGGGCCGGACGAGCACCTTGATCACGGTCCCGGGCATCGGGGCCGTCAGCGTGCTCTCGCCGTGCTGCGCGGCGCCGTCGTGGGCGATCGCGTCGACGTCCGGCGGCGGCGCGGGCGTCGGCGGCGCGAGGTTGAGTCGCCACGCCCCGTGCCAGACGCTGTCCGCTCGTCGGACGGGAGGCAGCGAGAGGGGAGGATGCTCGACGAGGAACGCCGTCGTCGTTCGTCCCGCGCGAACGTCGGGATGTCCGACGAGCCAGCGCAGGAAGGGCAGGTTGGTCGTCACGCCGCCGACGACCGTCTCGGCGAGCGCGGCCTCGAGCCGGTCGAAGGCGTCGTCACGGGTCCCGGCGTGCGCGATCAGCTTCGCGATCATCGGGTCGTACGCGCCGGCGATCTCGTCGCCCTCGGCGACGCCGCTGTCGACGCGGATCGAATCCGGGAGCTCGAGGCGCTCGATCGTCCCGCCCTGCGGCAGGAACGTCCGCGGATCCTCGGCGTACAGCCGTACCTCGACCGCGTGGCCGCGGCGCTGCGGCTGCACGTCGAGCGTCCCGCCGTCCGCGATCCGGAGCTGCTCGCGTACGAGGTCGATGCCGGTGACGAGCTCGGTGACGGGATGCTCGACCTGGATCCGGCCGTTCAGCTCGAGGAAGAAGAACTCGCGGCCGGCGAGCATGAACTCCGCCGTCCCCGCGTTGACGTAGCCGATCGCGCGCGCGAACCGGACCGCCGCCTCGGACATCTGCGTCCGCAGCTCGTCGTCGACTGCGGGCGACGGTGATTCCTCCAGCACCTTCTGGTGACGCCGCTGAATCGAGCAGTCGCGTTCGCCGAGCGCGAGGACGTTCCCGTGCGTATCGGCGAGGAGCTGGATCTCGACGTGTCGCGGCCGCTCGATGTACCGCTCGCAGAACACGCGGTCGTCGCCGAACGCGGCTTTGGCCTCGCGCCCGGCGGCAGCGAGCGCGTCGTCGAGCTCGTTGCGCGTACGGACGACCCGCATGCCCCGGCCGCCCCCGCCGGCGGCGGCCTTGATCAGCAGTGGAAAGCCGAGCTCGTCCGGCGTGCCCTCCGGCACGACGGGCACACCCGCCTCGCGCGCGATCCGCTTCGCCTCGAGCTTGTCGCCGCCGGCGCGCAGCGCGTCCGCGGGCGGGCCGACCCACGTGAGTCCCGCCGCCTCGACGGCCTCCGCGAAGTCGGCGTTCTCCGCGAGGAAGCCGTAGCCTGGGTGTATCGCATCCGCGCCGGACTGCGCTGCTGCGCGAATGTGCTCCTCGGAATGCAGGTAGCTCTGGATCTCGACCCTCTCGTCGGCGCTGCGCGCGTGCAGCGAACCGGCGTCGTCCGGTGCGTACACGGCGACGGTCGCGATTCCGTCTGCACGGCAAGCGCGGAACACGCGCAGCGCAATCTCGCCGCGGTTCGCTACGAGGAGCTTGCGGATCGCCAAAGCGCGGCAAGCGTAAGCGCGCCGAGGGCCGCGAGCGCGAGGTAGGGCACGGTGTCGGACGTTGCGTCGGCGAGCGCGCCGCCGCCGGCCGCGCCGGCGACGATCGCCGGCGCCCACGCGAGGTTCACCACCACGAACGCGAAGGCGTAGTCGAGGCCCGTCGCCTCCGCCTCGTCCGACGCCATCGACATCGCCGGCGCCCAGAAGGCGCTGAGCGCGATCCCGCAGAAGACGATGCCTGTCGCGAACAGCCACGAGCGGGCGTCGAGCAGCGGCAGCAGCGCGAAGGTCGCGACCGCGCCGGCGAGCCCCGCCCGTAGCGGCACCCACCGTCCTCGCCGGTCGGAGACCCGCCCGATGAGCGGCGCGATCGCCGCCTCGCAGCCGGCAGCCACAAGCCACACGCCTCCGATCGCGACGGCGCCGAGCCCGAGCTCGTCCAGACGTAGCGGTCCGAGCACGTTCAAGATCCCGAAGCCGGCCGACGGCAGGGCGATGAACCACGCGCTGGCAAGGACGCGGCGGTTACGCAGCGCGCGCAGGAGAAACGACAGCGGCTGACGTCTCGGCTCCTGCCGCGCCGTCGTCGTCCAGGCCCAGACGGCGAGCGCGAGGCCGAGGCACGCGACGCCGCTGAAGGTCGCCTCGGTGCTCGTGATCGAAGCGAGGCCGCCGATCACCGGCCCGAGCATGGCGCCGAAGATCGCGGCGCCCATCGCGCTGCCGATCAGCCGGCCGCGCGCATCCGACGGCGCGTCCGCCACGAGCCACGCGAGCCCCGCGGTCCACGAGCACGAGCTCGCCGCTCCCTGCAGGAAACGCGCCGCGTCGAGAAGCCACACGCTGTGCGCGAATCCGAAGAGCGCGGTGGTCACGATCATTCCCCCGAGGCCGGCGATCAGCGTTCGCTTGACCCCGAGCCACGACGCCGCCAGTCCCGCGGGAACGCCGGCGACGATCAGCCCGATCGGATATGCGGCCGCGAGCACGCCCGCGCCCGCCTTCGAGAGCCCGAGCTCGTCCGCGTACTCCGGAAGCAACGGCGTCAGCGCCGCGTAGAACATCGTGTCGACGAGGACGACGGCGCCGACGAGGACAGTGAGTCGCTTCAAACGGAGGACGCTACCGAGCGCAGCATTCGTCGCGCTCTCCGGAGAGCGGCGTGGACATCGTTTCCTGACCGATCTACGCTCGCCGCGTGGCGACGTGCGCAGCGTGCGGGCTCGAGTCGAACCAGCCGTTCAAGTTCTGTCCGGAGTGCGGGACGCCGATCGCGCTCGCTCCGCCTCGTGAGGAGCGAAAGACGGTCACCGTCCTCTTCTGCGACGTCGCAGGATCGACCGCGCTCGGCGAGGCGCTCGACCCCGAGGCGGTCCGCGCGCTGCTGGCGCGGTACTTCGAGCGGATGAAGGCGATCGTCGAGTCACACGGCGGGGTCGTCGAGAAGTTCATCGGCGACGCCGTGATGGCGGTGTTCGGCGTGCCGACGGTGCACGAGGACGACGCACTGCGCGCGGTGCGTGCTGCAGCGGACATGCGGGCTGCACTTCCCGGGCTCGGTGTGAACGGGCGCATCGGGGTGGCAACCGGCGTCGTCGTTACCGGCACGCATGAGCGTCTTGCTACCGGTGACACGGTGAACGTCGCCAAGCGGCTCGAGGAGTCCGCGCCGCTCGGCGAAGTGTTCGTCGCCGAGGGCACGGTCCGCCGCGTCCGCGACGCCGTCGAGGTCGACGCGGGAACGCCGCTCGCCGTGAAGGGAAAGGCTGAGCCTGTTCGTGCGTATCGACTGCTCGGCGTGCACGAACGTCGGGAACGGGGCGACACGCCGTTCGTCGGGCGCGAGCGCGAGCTGGCGGCGATCGCGGAGGCCTGGCACCGCGTCAGGAACAGGCGACAGTGTGAATTGCTCACCGTCGTCGGCGAGGCCGGCATCGGAAAGTCGCGGCTCGTCGCGGAAGCGCTGTCGCGCTCGAATCGCCTCGTTGTTCGCGGCCGCTGTCTTCCGTATGGCTCCGGGATCACCTACTGGCCTGTCGTCGAGGTGCTGAAACAGCTCGACACGCGTCCTCCCGATGCAGCTGCCGCAGCGGCGATCGCAGCGCTGCTAGGCGAGTCCGAGGAGCGCACGAGCGCGGAGGAGATCACGTGGGCGTTCGGGCGCGCCCTCGAGCACGTCGCCGACCAACGCGCGCTTGTCTGCGTGTTCGACGACATCCATCTGGGCGAGGACACATTTCTCGACTTGGTCGATCACCTTGCGGCGCATCCGCCCGCGGCGCCGATCTTGCTCCTGGCGCTGGCGCGGCCCGAGTTGATCGAGCGCCGTCCCGGCTGGACGGTCGCGCTTCACCTCGACCCGCTCCGTCGCGAGAATGTGGACGAGCTGTTTCCGGACGAGCTCGGCGGCGCGCTCCGGGAGACGATTGCTCGCGTCGCGGCAGGCAATCCGTTGTTCGTCACAGAGATGCTCGCCATGCTCGCGGCGGGTGAGGAAACCCCGGCGGTGCCTCCGAACCTCGAGGCCGTCCTCGCCGCGCGGCTCGATCAGCTCGAGCGCCCACTGCGCGAGGTGGTCGATTGTGCCGCCGTCGAGGGTGAGGTGTTCCATCGCGGTGCGCTCGAGTCGCTTGCGCCGGACGACGGCGCGCTGGCGTCGCACCTTTCCGCGCTCGTACGCAAGCGGTTGTTCCAGGCCGAGAGACCACTGATCGCCGGCGACGAAGCGTTCCGTTTCCGGCACGTGCTGATTCGTGACGTCGCGTACCAAGGCTTGACGAAGTCGAGGCGGGCCGAGTTGCACGAGCAGTTGGCCGATTGGCTGGAGCGCGAGGGCACTGACGTCGTCGAGCTCGACGAGTTGGTCGGCCACCACCTCGAACGAGCAGCCACGTGCAAGGCCGAGCTCGGTACCCCTGACCTCGCGCTCGCGGAGCGAGGCGGCAAGCGGCTCGCCTCGGCTGGACGGAAAGCGGCATGGCGCGGCGACCGAGCGGCGCGTGGGCTGCTGGACCGCGCGCTGACGCTGATGCGGCCGCTTCGCTTCGACGTGCATCTCGAGCTCGAGCTCGCGTCCGCGCACACCGATCCGCGACGCGCCGCCGCGACGGCGCGAGACGTAGCGGATCGGGCGCACGCCGTCGGCGATGCTTCGGCTGAGGCGCTCGCCCGGGTCGTGGAAGCTCAGGCGCGATCCGAATTCTCGGCAAATCCCGCTTTCGCGGAGGTGGAAGCGCTCGCACGGGCCGCGGCGCCCGCACTGGAGAGAGCCGAAGATCACGCCGGGCTCGTGCTCATCTGGCGCGCGCTCGGAACTGTTGCCAACTCGCGAGGGCAATTCGACCAGTGGACCCGCACGTCGGAACACGCGATGCGACACGCACGGCTCGCGGGCGAACGCCGTGACACAGTGTTCGGCTTCGCGTACGCGCTCGTGTTCGGACCGCGGCCGGCGGACGTAGCGCTCGACGAGCTCGACGACGCACTCCCGGAGAATCCACATCCGACCACGTTCCTCGCACGCGCCGAGCTCCTCGCGATGCTCGGGCGATTCGACGAGGCGATCCCGTTGGCGCAGGACGCCGACACGAGACTCCGCGAGCTGCTCGGGGACGCCGGCGGCGAGCCCGAGCTCGCGGAGATCGCGAGGTTCGCCGGCGACGACGCGGGAGCGATTCGCTTCCTCGAGACCTACTGCGCCTATCTCGAACGGCGCGGTGCTCGCGCGGGGCTCTCCACGTACGCCGCCGCGCTCGGCCGCCTCCTCTGCCTGGCCGGCCGCGTGGGCGACGCCGAGCGGCTTGCGAACAGCGCACGCGATCTGGGCGACGAGTACGACGCCTTGACGCAGGTGGGGTGGCGGCAGGCGCAAGCGCTGGTCTCCTCGTCCCGCCACGATCACGTGGCGGCCCATCGGCTCGCCCGTGAAGCGGTGGCGCACGCTTACGCGACCGACGCACTGACGTTGCAGGGCGACGCTCTCTGCGACCTCGCGCGCGTACTCGAGGCCGCCGGTGAGACGGTCGAAGCCAGGGAGGCGTTCGAGCAGGCTCTCGACCGTTACGAACGAAAGAAGAACCTGGCGCTGGCAGCGCGCGTGCGGCCGCACCTCGAGCAGTTGCTCGCGCCGCAGTAGGCCGCCGCGCAGCGCATGCCGAGGGCGAGCGCGCGGGATCGGGCTCACGGAGCGCCCTACCGCACGCAACCGTCTCTCAGGCGAGCCAGCCGGGCCGCCGCTTGTCGAGGAAGGCCCGCAGGCCGTCCTGTCCTTCTGGTCCGGTGCGCAGCCCGGCGGCGATGCGCGCGAGCTCTTCGCCGTCGGCCGGACGGTCACGCGCGAGGCGCTTTGCGGCACGCGCCGCCTCGGGTCCGGCCTTGAGCAGCTCGCCCACGGTGCGCTCGACCGCGGCGTCGAGGTCGTCCGCGACCTCGTTGACGAGGCCGATCCGCAGCGCGGTCGCAGCGTCGAACCGCTCGCCGGTGAGGAAGTAGCGACGGGCCTGCGCGCCGATCTTTGCGAAGACGAACGGCGAGATGACGGCGGGGATGATCCCGAGCCGTACCTCGGTGAAGCCGAACGTCGCATCCTCCGCGGCGATCGCGATGTCGGCGCATGCCGTCAGGCCCGAGCCGCCGCCGAGCGCGTAGCCCTGGATACGCGCGACGACCGGCGCCGGGCAGGCGTCGATGGCCTCGAGCATCCGGAACAGCCGCAAGGCGTCCGCCACGTTCTCGTCGAAGTCGAGGTCGATCGCGCTCCGCTGCCAATCGACGTCCGCACCCGCCGAGAAGCTCGGCCCGTCGCCGGCGAGAACGACCGCGCGCGCGTCACCGACATCGCGGAACGCCTCGTGCAGCTCGGCGATCAGCTCGGCGTCGAACGCGTTGCGGCGTTCCGGCTTCGCGATCGTGACGCGCAGGACGGAACCGTCGCGCTCGATCCGAAGCGCAGGCATGGCGGGCATCGTAAGGTGGCCGCGATGGCGAAGGCGTACGCAGCCGCGCTGACGCCGCTGCGAAGCGGCGGGGACGAGCTCGACCTCGACGCCGTGCCGGCGTACGTCGGGTTCCTCGCGCGCGGCGGCCTGGACGGGATCCTTGCGCTGGGAACCACGGGCGAGGGCATCCTGCTTTCCGTCGACGAGCGGCGGCGCGCAGCGGAGGCGTTCCTCGCCGGAGCGCTGCCCGTGATCGTCCACTGCGGCGCGCAGACGACGCGCGACACCGTCGCGCTCGCCGAGCACGCCGCTGCGAACGGCGCCGCCGGCGTCGCGGTGATCGGCCCCCCGTATTTCGCGCTCGACGAGCCGGCACAGCTCGCGCATTTCCTCGCCGCTGCGAGGGCCTGTGCGCCGATGCCGTTCTACGTCTATGAGTTTCGTGCGCGCGCGGGCTGGTCGATCGCCTCCGCCGTGCTCGCAGAGCTTCGCGAGCGCGCGGAGAACCTCGCCGGCATCAAGGTCTCGAACCGGCCGTTCACCGACGTCGAGCCGTACCTCGTCGAGGGCCTGGACGTCTTCGTGGGCGCAGAGGAGCTCGTGCAGCAAGCGCTGACCCGCGGCGCCGCGGGCACCGTTTCCGGTCTCGCCTCGGTGTATCCCGAAGAGGTCGCGGCGCTGGTGCGAGGCGAGCCGTCGCGCGCACCCGAGCTGCGGGCGGGCCTCGACCGCTTTCCGTTCCACGCCGCCGCCAAGCTCGCACTCGCGCGGCGGGGAATCTCGATCCAGCCCGACGTCCGTTGTCCACTGAGACAACTATCGCAGGCGGAGCGGACGGAGCTCGAAGCGTGGCTCGACGCATCGTCGTAGCCGGCGCCGGCGCGATCGGCGCCTCCGTCGCCTACCACCTCGCCGAGCGTGGCGCTCGCGACGTCGTGCTCTGTGACGCCGGCGAGGTTGCGTCCGGCGCGACCGGCCGCGCGATGGGCGGCGTGCGCCAGCAGTTCTCGACCGCGGCCGAGGTGCGCCTGACGCAGGCGTCGATCGCGTTCTTCCGCACGCTCGGCGGCGAGCTCTTCCGGCAGGTCGGCTACATGTTCGTCGCGACGACGTCCGACGGGCTCGCACGCCTGCACGAACGCGCCGAGCTGCAGCGCTCGCTCGGCGTCCCGATCGAGGACTGCGACGCGGCCGAGGTCGACGGGCTCCGCGTCGACGACGTGCTCGGCGCCGTGATCTGCCGCGAGGACGGCGTCGCCGACCCGCCGGCGGTCACGCGCGAGCTCGTTCGTCGCGCGGCCGAGCGCGGGGTGGAGGTGCGCGAGCGAACGGACGTGCGCACCCTCGACGCCGACGCGCTCGTGATCGCGTGCGGCTGGGAATCGCGGGACGTCGCGGCGGCGCACGGCGTCGAGTTGCCGATCCGGCCGCTGTGCCGGCAGCTGGTCGAAGTGGGGCCGATCGAGAATCTCCCCGAGACACTGCCGATGGTGGTCGAGGAGGAGAGCGGGTTCCACTTCCGGCGCCGCGCCGACGTGCTCCGGCTCGCGTGGCGGGAGCCGGCGCCGCGGTGGACGTCGGAGGCCGACGTCGACGAGGCGCTGGTTCCGGAATGGCTAGCCCGGCTCGGCTATCGCTACCCGCCAGCCGCCGGCGCACCGGTCGCTCACGCGTGGGCCGGCCTCTACGACATGACGCCCGATGCGCACCCGATCATCGACCGGATCGCCGGCGACGTGTTCGTCGCGGCCGGGTTCAGCGGGCACGGCTTCATGCAGTCGCCCGCGGTCGGCCGGGCCGTCGCGCAGCTCGTGCTCGGGGAAGAGCCCGATTTCGAGCTCACGCCCTACGCGCTCTCGCGGTTCGCGGCCGACGCGGTCTTCCCGGAGGAGCTCGTCCTCTAGCGCGGTCGGATGCGCCGCCCGGAGCGTCGTCGACCTCTCGAGGAGCGGAAGGCGCTGCGCTCCTCGAGGCTCTTGCCGGCGCCGAGCACGACGCACGTGAGCGGCGAGTCCGCGATCGAGACCGGAACGCCGGTCTCCGCCGCGAGCTTCCGGTCGAGGCCGCGCAGAAGGGCACCCCCGCCGGCAAGCGTGATTCCACGGTCGCTGATGTCGGCGGCGAGCTCGGGCGGTGTGATCTCGAGCGTGCGTTTCACCGCGTCGACGATCAGCGCGACAGATTGCTCGAGCGCCGCTCGGACCTCGGCGGAGTCGAGCGACGTCCGCCGCAGAAGCCCCGTGATGCGGTCCCGTCCCGCGATCTCCGTGTCGAGCTCGTCGTCCGTCGGCCACGCCGAGCCGTTCGCGATCTTCGCCGCCTCCGCGGTCTCGGGGCCGATCACGAGGTGATGCTTCGTGTTCGCGTGGCGGACGAGCGCCTCGTCCATCTCGTAGCCGCCGACACGGATCGACTCCCAGACGACGATGCCGCCCAGCGAGAGGACGGCGACCTCGGTCGTGCCGCCGCCGATGTCGACGATCATGCTCCCCTGCGGCTCCGCGACCGGCAGCTCGGCGCCGATCGCCGCCGCCATCGGCTCCTCGATCAGCGACACGCTCCGCGCGCCGGCGGCGAGCGTCGCCTCCTCGACCGCGTCGCTCTCGAGCTTCGTGATCCCGCTGGGGACGCAGAGGACGACGCGCGCGAACGAGAACGCGCCGCCGCCCACGCGCCGGATGAAGTAGCGCAGCATCTCCGCCGTCACGTCGAAGTCGGCGATCACGCCGTGGCGAAGCGGCCGCAGCGCGCGGATCGTCGCAGGCGTGCGACCGATCATCCGCCGCGCTTCCTCGCCGACCGCGTACACCTTTCCGGTCCGCTCGTCGATCGCCGCCACCGACGGCTCGAAGACGGCGATTCCCTCGTCGCGTACGTAGACGAGCGTGTTCGCCGTGCCGAGGTCGATCGCGAGCTCTCGACCCGAAGCTGAGCGCAGCAGTCGCACGAACCCCGGCAGAGCGTAGCCAGGGAGGCGGGCGGCGCTGCGCTAGCGACTGACGCGCCGGCCGAGACCCTGCCGTGTGGACGTCGCAACCGGGTGCCCGCCGTGCCAGTCGATCTCGAGGTAGAGCCGCGTGCGCCGCAACGCCGGCAGCGAGCCGGCGTGACGGCGTCCACGCGTCGCGAAGACGTCGCCGCTGTTTCCGACGTAGACGTACTTGCCGTCGAGCGTGTGCGCGATCCAGCCCGGCGGATCGCCGTCCGCGGCGACCGGCAGCACGGCGAGCTCGCGCGGCGGACTGCGCGGGACGCCCGAGACGTCGTAGACGTGAACCGTCCTCGCGGGCCGGTCGACGACCCAGACCTCGCGCTCGTCGGGCGAGAGCGAGATCCCGTGGCTCGGCGCCGTCAGCGCGAAGTCCGTAGGGACTGGGCCGAAATCGACCGTATAGAGCACCTTGCCGCTCGCGATGCTCGAGACCTGGAAGCCGCGGTACCCGGTCGCGGTCGTGTACGCGAGCGTCTGCGCCCGGTTGATCGTGAACGGCCGGACGCCTTCGCGCAGCGGGCCGATCCGCCGAAGAACGCGATGCGTGCGCGCGTCGATCGCCGTCAGCCACGGATCCCCGCGCGCCGCGAGGTACGCGCGGCGGCCGTCCAGCGAGACGACGGTGTTGTGCGGGAAGGGGCCTCCCTCGATGCGTGCGAGCGCGGCTCCGTCGGACGTCCGGAGCACGTACCACCACGGCGCCGGCTCGCCTTCGCCGCCGGGCATGAACATCGTTCGGCCGTCGCGCGCGAGTGCGAACGAATCGACGCCGACCGGGTACGCCCTCTGCCACACGACGCGGTCGCGCAGAAGGTCGTACTCGAGGAGCGAGCCGGTGCCGCTCGTCCCGCCCTGGCCGCCGTACGAGATGTAGAGGGCGTGCCGCGCGACGTCGACGTCGAGCCCGCGCGGGACGGTCGTCAAGGCCGGGAGCGCGACCTGCTCGACGAGCCGCGCCGTCCCTTCCGCGTAGACGTAGAGCGCGTCGGCGGTGACCACGTACTCGTAGGGGCCGTTGTTCGGACGGCGGCCGCTGAGCACGACAGCCTGCCTGCCCGGCTCGTCGACCGCGGCGAGGGGAGGTCCCGGCTGGCCGGCGGACGCAGGGGTCGCGAGCGCTCCGACGACGCCCGCCGCTGCGACGAATCCCAGCCTCATGAGCCCAGGCTAGCTCCGGCTGCGATCATCGTCCCGTGGCGTTCGAGGGGTTTCCGCGCGAGGGCCTGCGCTTCCTGGCGGAGCTCCGCGAGCACAACGACAAGCGCTGGTTCGACGCCAACCGCAAGACGTACGAGCAGGCGTTGCTCGAGCCTGCGCGCGACTTCGTCGAGGCGATGGGCGGCGAGCTCGGTCCGCGGGTGCACGCCGATCCGCGCGTGAACGGGTCGATCTTCCGCATCAACCGCGACACGCGCTTCTCGAAGGACAAGCGCCCCTATAAGGACCATCTCGACCTCTGGTTCTGGCAGGGCGAGGGGCCGAGTCGTTCCTGTCCGGGCTACTGGTTCCGGCTTACCGCGGAGCGGTTGATCCTCGGCGCCGGCCGGCATCACTTCGAGCCCGAGCTGCTCGCGCGCTACCGCGCGGCGGTCGGGCCGGACCTCCGCAAGCTCGTCGACGCGCTGCCGTCCGAATTCGAGGTCGGCGGCCGCACCTACAAGCGATTTCCGCCGGGATCCGAGGGCGACGATTCGCTGTTCCTTCACTCGGGGCTGTTCGCCGGCAGCGAGTCGAAGGTGCCGAAGGAGGCGCACACCGCGGCCTTTCCGGCGTTCTGCGCGGAGCGCTACCGGCCCCTGGCGCCGCTCGTCGACTGGCTCGAGCGGCTCTGATGCTGGAAGCGACCTGCGGAGCCGCCGACGCGCGGCCGGAGGCCGGGTCGCGTTCGGCGACCCCTGGGCGCGGCATCACTCGCGCGGCAGCTTCGCGATCAGCTGCTTGATCCGGCGCAGGACGTCCGCCTCCTCGTGACCGAAGTCGTCGAGGTACGAATGCAGGGCGGCGTGCAGCAGGCGCAGCTCGTCGTCCGTCAGCTCGATCGTGTGCATGCGCGGGAGACTATCCCCAGGACGGCGGCTCGTACGGCTCGTCGATCGGCGCGCCGAAGGCGATGAACTCGAGCCCGTCCGCGCCCGCCCTCGGGAGCCGGCGCGCCTCGGGATCGACGCGGACGAACCGACCGGGCACGAGGTCGAGCTCCTCGTCGTCGATCATCATCGTCCCCGAGCCGCGCACGACGAAGTAGACCTCCTCCTGACCCTCCTCGACGTGGTCGTGCGCACGCCCCGCCTGGTTCGGCGGGAGGACGAAGTAGTTGAACCCGAACGCCCGCGCACCGAGGGCGCGCCGCGCCTTGCGCACGGTTCCGCCCGGCCCCTCGGCGCCGAGCGAGGTCACGTCGACGTAATCGAACCGTCCTGCCATCTACATGCGGAAGATGCCGAACGTCGTGTCCGGGATGGGCGCGTTGAGCGCGGCGGAGATTCCGAGCGCGAGCACGCGGCGCGTGTCGAGCGGATCGAGGATGCCGTCGTCCCAGAGCCGCGCGGTCGAGTAGTAGGGATTTCCCTCGGTTTCGTAGGTCGCGCGGATCTCGTCCGGATCCGCGTCGCCGACGGTCGTCAGCACGGTCGCGGCCTGCTCGCCGCCCATCACCGAGATACGCGCGTTCGGCCACATCCAGAGCTGCCGCGGTGCGTACGCACGTCCGCACATCGCGTAGTTCCCGGCGCCGAACGAGCCGCCGACGACGACGGTGAACTTCGGGACCTCCGCGTTCGCGACCGCCATCACCATCTTCGCGCCGTCGCGCGCGATCCCGCCGGCCTCGTACTCCTTGCCGACCATGAAGCCGGTGATGTTCTGGAGGAAGACGAGCGGCACCTTCCGCTTGCACGCGAGCTCGATGAAGTGCGCGCCCTTCTGCGCAGACTCGGCGAAGAGGACGCCGTTGTTGGCGAGGATCCCGACCGGATAGCCCTCGATCCGCGCCCAGCCGCAGACGAGCGTCTCGCCGTAGACCTCCTTGAACTCGTCGAAGCGCGACCCGTCGACGAGCCGGGCGACGAGCTCGCGAGGGTCGACCTGGTGGCGGAAGTCCTCCGGGATCAGGCCGTAGAGCTCCTGCGGGTCGAGCGCGGGCGGCTCCGGACGGGTGACCTCCCACGGCGGCTGCTTGCGGCTCTGCAGGTTCGCGACGATGCGCCGCGCGATCGCGAGCGCGTGCTCGTCGGACGTCGCGTAGTGGTCGGCGACGCCCGACTCGCGCGCGTGCACGTCGGCCCCGCCGAGCTCCTCCGCGCTCACCTCCTGGCCCGTCGCCGCCTTCACCAGCGGCGGGCCGCCGATGAAGATCGTCCCCGTTCCGCGCACGATTACCGTCTCGTCGCTCATCGCCGGCACGTACGCGCCGCCCGCGGTGCACGAGCCCATGACGACCGCGATCTGCGGGATGCCCTTTGCGGACATCCGAGCCTGGTTGAAGAAGATCCGCCCGAAGTGGTCGCGGTCGGGGAAGACCTCGGCCTGAAGCGGCAGGAAGGCGCCTCCGGAGTCGACGAGGTACAGGCAGGGAAGGTGGTTCTGCTCAGCGACCTCCTGGGCACGCAGGTGCTTCTTGACCGTGAGCGGGAAGTAGGAGCCGCCCTTGACCGTGGCGTCGTTGGCGACGATGACGCACTCCCGGCCCTCGACGACCCCGATCCCGGTGACGATCCCCGCGCTCGGCGCGGCGCCGTCGTAGAGCTCCCAGGCGGCGAGCGCGCTCAGCTCCAGGAACGAGCTGTCCGGATCGACGAGCCGGTCGATCCGCTCCCGCGCGGTGAGCTTCCCGCGGGCGCGGTGGCGCTCGACGGCCTTCTCGCCGCCTCCGCGGGCCACGGCCGCGGTGCGGTCGCGCAGCTCCGCGACGAGCTGCTCCATCCGCTCGCGGCGCCGTGCGAAGGCGTCGTCCTGCTCGGTCCGGCTCGTGAGCACGGCCACGGACCGAGCCTACCCGCCAAACGAGGGATTCGGCTCTGGAGCGGGAAACCCGATCAGTTCCCCATGCGGCGTCTGTGGCCGATCCTTGCTGCCCTCGCAGCCCTGCTGGCGTTCTTCGCCGGCTCAGCGCCGGCGGCGTCGCCGGGCGGCGCAGCATTCGTCGACAGCGCCCAGATCGCCGGGCAGGCCGATTTCACGGACGAGAGCGGCGGCACGGTGTCGCCGACCGCGTTCACGATCCCGAACTGGTCCGGCTCCTTCCTCTACGGCGGCGTGGTCTTCCCCTACTCGATGGCCGGAACCGACCCCTCCAAGCCGCCCGCGACGACAACGATCAAGACGGCGATCGTCCCGCTCGACCTCCAGTTCAAGGCGGGCGTCGGCGGCTCGCTGAACGGCAGCGATCGCGTCGCTGCGACGCTCGCATCGCCGATCTTCCAGAGCACCGACTTCTCGGTGCTGCGGAACGTCTATGCGTTCGGCTTGGGCTACCTGGGCAACCAGTCGGGGCCGTCGCTCGCGACGCAGTACGGGAACGCGGTGCAGAAGGCGATGTTCTGGAACACCGGCGGCTCGGCTCCGGGCCAAAACGTCCTGCTCGAGGCGCCGCAGGTCTACCCGGTGCAGTCGATCGACGTCCCGCAGAACCAGGGCTTCGATTTGATCGGCAAGAACTCGGGCCAGCACTTCGCGCGCGTGTCGTTCAAGTGGATGTCGGGGCGTGTGCACAACCTGCTCGTCTCCCTGAAGATGCCGGCCGACGTCCTCCCGATCTTCCTCACGGACTCGACGTTCCTGCTCCTCGACGACAGTTGCTGCGTGATCGGCTACCACGGTGCTACGAGCAACGTGACGACGAATGGCAAGGCGCAGATCAACACGTACATCTACGCCGCGTACAGCGGACCTGGGATCTTCAGCTCGCCCGCCATCGCCGACATTCACGCGCTCAGCCACGAGATCGCAGAGTGGTACGCCGACCCGTTCGTCAACAACCCGACGCCGCCCTTCTTTGCGGCGGGCTACGGATGTCGGAACCAGCTCGAGCCGGGTGAGCCTCTCGTCGGCTCCGGCTTCGACGCGACGCCCGTCGCCGGCGGAGGGACGTACCACCCCCAGGACGTGGCCTTCTACTCGTGGTTCGCGCGCGAGACGCCTTCGCGCGGCTTCGCCGGGCGCTACTCGTTCCTGGCGAACCCGAACTTCACCGCTCCGGCAGCCGGCTGCTAGAGGCCGCCAGCGCGCGCAGGCGTGCCGCGTCGTCGTCGCGGAGGCGGCCCCGCCCGAACCGCCAGCCCCAGTTGCCGCTGGTCGTGCCCGGTCGGTTCATCCGCGCCTCGCTCCCGAGGCCGAGCACGTCCTGCAGCGGCACGATCGCGACGTTCGCGGGCGACGCGTAGGCGATCTCGATCAGTCCCCAGGCCGGGTCGCGCGGATCCAGACCGGTCGCGTCGCGTCGCCGTTTCGGCAGCGACTCGAACCAGCCGCGCGTCGTGTCGGTGTCGTGCGTCGACGTGTGGACGACGAGATTCGCGGTGTAATTCTCCGGCCGGTGCGGGTTGCGACGTCCACCCTCGAACGCCCAGTGGAGCACGACCATTCCGGGGAAGTCGAGCTCGTCGCGGAGCCGGTACACCGCGGGCGTGATCACACCGAGGTCCTCGGCGATCAGCGGCAGCTCGCCGAGCGCCGCCCGGGCGGCGTCGAAGAGACCGCGCCCCGGTCCCGCACGCCAGCGGCCGTGCTTCGCGGTCGCGTGCCGCTCGGGGATCTCCCAGTAGGCGACGAACCCGCGGAAGTGGTCGAGCCGTGTTACGTCGACGAGCTCGAACGTACGCCGCAGGCGCTCGACCCACCAGCGAAAGCGCGTCGCCCGGTGGGCGCGCCAGTCGTAGAGGGGATTGCCCCAGCGCTGGCCGACCTTCGAGAGCGCGTCCGGGGGCGCGCCGGCGACGACGCCCGTGCGGAACAGCTCCGGGCGGGCCCGGTGCTCGGCGCCGTTCTGCGCGACGTAGATCGGAACGTCGCCAATGAGCGCGACGCCGCGGTCGCGCGCGTATGCGCGGAGCTTCGACCACTCGCGCTCGAAGCGCACCTGTTCGGCGAGGGCGCCGGGCCCCGCGTACGCAGCCCACTCGCCGCTCCAGAACGGGTGCCGCGCCACGAAGTCCTCGAGCTCCTCCATCGACACCGGTGCCCGCGGATTCGCGAGCAACGCCGGCGACGCGGCGAACGCGGACGGCGACGCGTACGGCGATCCCGTGTCGTCCGGTGGACCGAGCGGCAGCACCTGCCACCACGACTGCCCTGCGGCGCCGAGCCAGTCGACGAAGCGGTACGCCTCTTCGTCGAGGACGCCGTTCGGAAGCGACGTCGGATGCAAAAGGATTCCGTTCGAACGTGGAAGCCGCATCGTTTAGAAGCGCGAGTCTGTAGAAAGTCTTCTCGCGGTGCCACTTCCGCGCGCCAAACAGCCCCCGCCTCGGATTCAGGTGCAGCAGGTCGAGCCACAGATCGACTGCGGCCGCTATCCGGTGAAGGCGACCGAAGGCGACGAGATCGTCGTGACCGCGACGATCTTCCGCGACGGCCACGACGTACTCGGTGCCGCCGTGCGTTACCGCCCGCCCGGTGCGCGCAGGTGGCAGGAGGCGCCGATGGAGCCGCTGGGCAACGACCACTGGCGCGGAACGTTCGTCGTCGACCGGCTCGGCCGCTGGACGTTCACCGTCGCGGCGTGGACCGATCGCGTCGCGTCGTGGCAGGAGGAGGTGCGCCGCAAGCTGCAGGCCGGCCAGGAGGAGCTCGCCGGCGAGCTCAGCGAGGGCGTCGCGCTCCTCGGCGAGCATTCGCTCGAGAAGCTGCTCGCGGTCGAGTCGACCGACCGGCACGGCGAGGTCGAGCTCGACCGCAAGCTCGGCGTCGACGTCGACCGTCCACTCGCGCGGTTCGGCGCGTGGTACGAGCTGTTCCCGCGCTCGTGGGGCGGCTTCAGCGGCGTCGCCGAAGTGCTGCCGCGCCTCGCGGAGCTCGGTTTCGACGTCGTCTACCTGCCGCCGGTCCACCCGATCGGGACGACGAACCGCAAGGGACGGAACAACGCGCTCGTCGCCGAGCGAGACGACGTCGGCTCGCCGTGGGCGATCGGATCGGAGCTCGGAGGCCACACGGCGGTGCACCCGGACCTCGGCACGCTGGACGATTTCGACGCGCTCGTCGCTGCGGGGCGCGAGGCGGGTGTCGAGATCGCGCTCGACTTCGCGATCCAGTGCTCGCCCGACCACCCGTGGCTGAAGGAGCACCCCGAGTGGTTCAACCGGCGCCCGGACGGGACGCTCAAGTACGCGGAGAACCCGCCCAAGCGCTACCAGGACATCTACAACGTCAACTTCGAGTCGGAGGACTGGCAGGGGTTGTGGGCTGCGCTGCGCGACGTCGTCCTCTTCTGGGTCGAGCACGGAGTGCGCACGTTCCGCGTCGACAACCCGCACACGAAGCCCGTTTCGTTCTGGGAGTGGCTGATCGCCGAGGTGCACCGCATCGATCCGGGCGTCGTCTTCCTCTCGGAGGCGTTCACGCGGCCGGCGATGATGACGACGCTCGCGAAGACCGGCTTCTCGCAGTCGTACACGTACTTCACGTGGAAGAACTCGAAGGCGGAGCTCTACGAGCTGATGGAGCAGATCGTCTCGTGGGCCCCGTACTACCGCCCGAACTTCTTCGCGAACACGCCCGACATCCTCCACGAGTACCTGCAGGAGGGAGGCGCGCCCGCCTTCGAGGCGCGACTCGTGCTCGCCGCGACGTTGTCGCCCGCGTACGGGATCTACTCGGGGTTCGAGTCGTTCGAGAACGTGCCGGTGCGCGAGGGCTCGGAGGAGTACCTCGATTCCGAGAAGTACGAGGCGAAGCAGCGTGCGCTCGACGGTCCGCTGCTGCCGCTCGTCGCTCGGCTGAATGCGATCCGGCGTGCCGAGCCCGCGCTGCAACGCGTCGACAACCTGCGCTGGCTCGAGACCGAGAACGAACGCCTTCTGGGCTACGTGAAGGACGACGTGATCTGCATCGTCAACATCGACCCGCTCGCGCCGCAGGAAGGGCTCTGCGTAGTGCCGGCCTGGCTCGGCTTCCCGCCGGCCTTCCGCGTCCGCGACCTCGTCAGCGGCGAGCGCTATCCGTGGACGCTGGGCCGGAACTTCGTCCGCCTCGAGCCCGGCAAGTCGCACGTCTTCAAGGTGGAGAAGTGACGGTCACTCGTTACAGACATTCCACGGTGTCTGACACCGACCGCTCGCTAGAACGGACATGTTTTCGGGCCGCGCTGGGCGTCGACGTCACACATTCGGCTCTGTGGCGCCGTGACACTTTCGTCACGGTGTCTGACACCGCCGTTTGGACAGGGCGAAAGTGAGCGAGTCCACTCCCGCCCACTGGTTCGAGCGCGAGCCGAACTGGTTCAAGACCGCGGTCTTCTACGAGATCCACATCCGCGGCTTCTTCGACGGGAACGACGACGGGTCCGGCGACTTCCGAGGGCTGATCGACAAGCTGGACTACCTGCAGTGGCTGGGCGTCGACTGCATCTGGCTGCTGCCGATGTACGAATCGCCGCTCCGCGACGGCGGCTACGACATCGCGGACTTCTTCACGATCCTGCCCGACTACGGCACGGTCGAGGACTTCCGTGAGTTCGTCGACCAGGCGCACCAGCGCGGCATGCGCGTGATCGCCGACCTGGTCATGAACCACACCTCCAACGACCACCCGTGGTTCCAGGAGTCCCGGCTCGACAAGGACAACCCGCGGGCGGACTGGTACGTCTGGGGCGACGACGACCAGCGCTGGAGCGAGGCGCGGATCATCTTCCTCGACACCGAGCCCTCGAACTGGACCTGGGATCCCCAGCGCGGGCAGTACTTCTGGCACCGCTTCTTCTCGCACCAGCCTGACCTGAACTACGACAACCCGGAGGTGCAGGACGCGATGCTCAACGTCCTCCGCTTCTGGCTCGACCTGGGGATCGACGGCTTCCGCCTCGACGCCGTGCCCTACCTCTACGAGCGCGACGGGACGAACGGCGAGAACCTGCCCGAGACGCACGAGTACCTCAAGCGTGTTCGCGCCGAGGTCGACGCGCGCTACCCGGACCGCGTGCTGCTCGCGGAGGCGAACCAGTGGCCCGAGGACGTCGTGCAGTACTTCGGCGACGGCGACGAGTGCCACATGGCGTTCCACTTCCCCGTGATGCCGCGCATGTTCATGGCGCTGCGGCGCGAGGAGGCGACGCCGATCCTCGAGATCCTGCGCAACACGCCGCACATCCCGGAGAACTGCCAGTGGGGGTTGTTCCTGCGCAACCACGACGAGCTGACGCTCGAGATGGTCACGGACGAGGAGCGCGACTACATGTACGCCGAGTACGCGAAGGACCCGCGGATGAAGCTCAACCTCGGCATCCGGCGGCGCCTCGCGCCCCTGCTCGACAACGGCCGGGACGAGATCGAGCTGATGACCGCGATCCTCTTCTCGCTCCCGGGTTCA
>Ga0081539_10002998_pt1 | contig 22046 bp, 16 predicted proteins | sample TabmetS4T2R2_FD_71023 | JGI IMG/M metagenome (GOLD analysis project Ga0081539, IMG submission 71023) | Tabebuia heterophylla rhizosphere microbial communities from the University of Puerto Rico - S4T2R2 | ecosystem: Host-associated > Plants > Roots > Rhizosphere ...
TGCTTTCGATGCCCGCTCGCGCGCTCGAAAGCAGGGCCGAGCTCGGCATAGACCTGATAGTAACCGGCCGAGATCATCACGCGCACTTCGGCCGCGGCGGCGGGCCGCGCGAGCATCGCGGCTGCGGCGAGCGTCAACAGCAAGCCGGTGAGCAAGCCTGGTCTCATCGGGCGCCTCCTCGATCATCGTAGGGCGGATTAGCGCCCACTATGGGCGCGTAATCCGCCATTCGCGCAAGCGGCGGATTACGCGCGCAATAGCGCGCTAATCCGCCATACGATAACAGCCGCACGTGTATTCCGGTGTGGATTGTCAGCGTCTCACATCGGGTGTACCCTTCCCTTAGGGAATGGGCTTTTGACAGCACGGCGACATACCGAATCCGTTCGCGCGGCACTCCCGGCCCCCAGTGCTTTCTCGGTAGGCCTCCGCACTCGAAACTGACCGACCGTGAACTCAACAACGGCTGCGCATCGCTGCGCCGCCCGATGCGAGCTCGCGCCTCTCGTTCGCCGCCGACAGCCACAACGCACTGGAGTCCGCGTATGGCGATACATACTGTCATCCCCGCCGAAGCATCCACCCGCACGTCGCACCTCAGAGTGGGTCTCCTCGCGGTCGCCCTCGTGGCCGTGCTGGGTGCCGCCTACAGCTACGGTCTGCAAGCGCGGGCCGCAGCGGAGCGCGCCGAGCTCGCCCTCGTAACGCAGGAAAATCAGTCCTTCTGCACCGGCCTCGGCCTGGCGGCCGCGACCGAGGCGTATGCCCGTTGTGAAAGCGGGCTGACCGCGATCCGGCAGCGGCTGCGGGAGCGCCACGATGCCGAAGCGGCCGGTCTGCTGTAGGCAGGCGCCGAGCCGAAAGAGTCCCCGCCTCAGACTCTCGGCGCTTGCCGGGCTGCTCTTCGCGTGCACGCTCGTTTCCCCCTCCCACGCGCGCGAGGAGCGGCCCACACTCGAGGCGATCGTCGGAACGTGGACGCTCGTCTCGATCTACGAGGAAGACGAGGTCGGCGAGGATCTCGATCGCTGGGGCAATTCACCGGCCGGCCGCTTCGTGGCCGACGCGTCCGGCTATTTCATGCTGCAGATCATCGGACGCGATCCCATTCGGATCGCGACGATCGCGCCGCGCCATGCGGGCGACCGCCGCATCCTCGGCTATGCGGGACGCCTCGCCATCGACGAGACGACCGGCAAGGCCACGTTTGCGATCGGCGACGCCACCGAGGCGGCATGGGACTCGCACCGCCCGTCAACCGAGATGTCGATCGCGGACGACACTTTGCATTTCGTCTCGGCGAGCGACGTCTCGCCGACCGGAGCCTTCTACGTGCACCTCGTTTGGAAGCGCGCGCCATGAGGGCGATGCGCGGTGTCATCGATGTTGTGTGATGCACTTCCGAGGGAGAGGTCCAGCCAAAGGAGAAACACAATGGATCGAGATAGCGTTCGTACCGCTCGTCGTTTGACGATCACGACGGCGATCGGTCTCGCGGCGCTCGCGGGCAGCGCTATTGGCCAGGAGGCCGGCGAGCACAAGATGATCCCCGCGCAGGACATCAAATGGTCCGCAGGACCGCCCTCGGTCCCAGCCGGCGCGCAGGCCGCGGTGCTTTACGGCGATCCGAACAAGGAAGGCTTGTTCGCTTTCCGCCTGAAAATGCCGAAGGGCTACCACATCGCGCCCCACACGCATCCCAAACCCGAGATCGTCACGGTGATCTCCGGGACCGCGCGGCTCGGCATGGGAACGAGCGCCGACCACGCCGCAGCGCAGGTGCTTCCCACGGGCAGTTTCTTCGCGCTGACGCCGGGCTCGGCGCATTTCTTCTACGCCGATGAAGAGACCGTCATACAGCTCAACAGCACCGGTCCGTGGGGCATCAATTACGTCAATGCCAAGGACGATCCGCGGCAGAAGACGCAATAGCGGGAGTGTAGGGGTGATTGGCCGTATTCCCTCTGAACCTTGAGGAGTATGACCATGTTGAACAAGACCAAGATCGCTCTTGCAGCGACCCTCATCCTCGGCGGCGCGTCGGTTGCGCTGGCTGATGGTGAGTTCGACCCCAGCCTCAGCAATCGGTATGCCGTCCAGAACGGGGCGATCGCCGGGCAGGACACTTTCCAATCTGCGCGGGTGGCGCTCAATCGAAAGGGCCAGCTGCGCACCAATCGGGTTCGTCTCAGCCGCGACGGCGCGATGTCGAACCAAACCTCGCAGGAGACGGTGTATCCACAGTCTCCTGCCGGCGGCGGCTACTAGAGCAGGATCCTAAAATTCGCGCAGCGGTTCTCGAAAAGATCATGCTCCGCGAAAGACTCTAGTCGCACGGCATACGCGACCTGACATCGCGTACGCGCGGTAACCTCTCCCCCGAACCGGCGCCCCCCTCCTCGCCGGTTCATCCCCCGGAGCAGCCGGCCTCGTGCCGGCTGCTCTGTGTTTGCGCGCCCCGCGCCGATTACGTGAAGAACCGTAGGGCGGATTAGGCGCGAAGCGCCGTAATCCGCCGTGCAGCCCTCATCCTGAGGAGCGTGCTGAGCGACTGCTCAGCACGCTCTCGAAGGATGGCCGCGGGCTCGGAGTTTGCGGCCATCCTTCGAGACGCTCGCTGCGCTCGCTCCTCAGGATGAGGGCTGAGTGGTGTGCACGTCAGCAAGCTCGTAGCCCGGGCGAGCCTTAAGCGCGTTTACGCGCGTCTTCGACGCGCTATGGCGACACCCGGGACGGCCCCGGATGTCGCGCTAACGCGCTCATCCGGGCTACAGGCAAAAAGGTTCACATCCTCTCAGGATGAGGGCGGAGTCGCGGCGGATTACGCTTCGCTAATCCGCCCTACGCGCCCTACTTCAAAATCCAAATCTCTACGCGGCGGTTCTTGGCGCGGCCGGCGGGATCGTCATGGCCGTTCGGCTTTTTGTTCGGCGCAACCGGCTTGCTCTCACCCCAGCCGACTGTCTTCATCTCGGCGGCGGTGGCGACGCCGTGCGCGGTCAGCCACTGCGTGACCGTGCGCGCGCGCCGATTGGAGAGGCCTAAATTGTAGGTCGCAGTCCCGATCGAGTCGGTGTGTCCTTCGACCGAGAGACGCAAGCTCTTCGACGCGCGGCGCTCCTGACGGATCCAGGCCTCGACCTGCTTGAGCGCCTTGAGCGCGTCGCGCCGCAGGTCGGAGCGATCGAAAGCGAACAGGATGTCGTTCGGAATGTGGATCAGCACGCCCTTGTTCGGCACCGGAATGCGCGTCGGTCCCGGAGGCGGCTTGGGCGCGGTCGGCTTCGCCGTACCGACGAGCCGCACATAGCCGAGCATTTGCGAGACGCTGCCACCCGCCTGCACGCCGGAGTTCAGTCCGCCCATGATCAAGACCGCTTTCGCCTTGGTCTGCAGGAGTTCCGCAAGCGGCTCCTTCACCTTGTCGAAGATCAAACCGGCGATCGGACCCAACGCCAGCTTGGTAAAGCCCGGATGGTCGACGGCGGCCTGCGCCGCGATGCCGAGCCCGCCGGTACTCTTCACGATTTCGCCGGGAACGCTCGAGGCCGGAATCCCGAACAGCACGATGGCAAATGAACCGCCGAGCACGGCGCCGGCCGACGCCTCTGTGATGATGCAGAATCCCTCGATGTCACTCGCCGACAGCTCATCGCGCGGAAACGTGTCCGCGAGATAGATGGCGCCCCTGCTCCAGCTGTCCTGGGTCGAGCTTGCGAGGCTGAATTTCTGTGCTTTCCAGTTCTTGCCATACGATGGGCCAGCCGCCTGGTATTTGAACTCCATCAGTTCGTCTTTCGGCGTGGTCAGGAACAGGCTGCCGCCCTCGGCGGCCGCATACCAGACGCTGAACGAGTCGCCCGCGGAGGTCGTGTACTTCCAGCCGCTGCGCTTCTTGACTTTGAAGGACATCGCTTTCCCTTTCGGCCGGCCATGTCGGTTACGCGAAGAGCGCGCGAACCTATGGTGTGGCCGAAGCGGGCTGCGGTTTGGAGTGATCGAAAATATTGTGCAATTTCTACGTTATTCAAACGGCAAGTGACACGCGCTTATGCGCTAATCCGCCACTCACCCCGACCTCATCTTGAGGAGTATCTGGTCAACGAGGACCGCGTGTCGAGGGCAGTCCGGCGGATTACGCGCGCGCAAGATGCGCGCGCTAATCCGCCCTACGAAGCTCACGATGAAAAGCGGGTTATATCGGTGCGTGGCGCCGACCCGCGTGAAAACCACTCCGCCGCGCGGGCGAGCAGCGTCGGCCCCTCGTCTTCGCCGGCCGGCTCGAACGGATCGGCGAGACAGGTCGCCTCGGCGGCGGCTGCGATGTCGCTGACGGCCGCCACCATGGGAGGCGCGCCCGCCACATAGACGAGATCGTCGGAACGCAGCGGCGGCAGGTAGTCGGTCGGCCGGCCAAAACGAACGGCGCGGGTGAAATTCTGCCGCATCGAGGAGACGAGCGTGATCATCGCGCGCGGCAGCCGCGCCAGCTGACACAGCGCCGGGATCATATAGAGCGAGGCGAGCGAGCGCGCCGCGGCGATCAGCACCAGCTCGCGCTCCGGCCATTCGCGGATCGCGGCGTCGGCGACCGCCCAGATCGGCGCGAAGCCGGTGCCGCTCGCCACCAGCACCAGCCGGCTGGCATTGCGTGGACGAAACGTCGCCGAACCATACGGGCCGGTCAGCTTGACGCGATGGCCGGCCTTGATCCGATTGCCGAGCGCCGACGACACGCGTCCGCGCGGCAGCACGCGGATGTGAAAGCGCAACAGGTTCGGATCGCGCGGCTGCGCGGCATCGAGCGGCGCGGTCGGGCTGTAATGCCGCGCCGGAAAGCCGCGAAACTGGAAGTTCACATATTGCCCGGGGAGGTGCGTGAGCGGCTCGGCGGTCTCGACCGCGACCTCGAACACGTCCGGCGCGATGCGATTGAGCTCGCGCAACTGTCCCTGCGTTTCCATTGTCTCCGGCATCTCGTCGACCGCGATCGCAAGATCGGACACGATGCGACACTGGCAGGCGTGCACCACGCCTGGATCGGTGCTCGCGCCGCCGAAGGTATGCCCCGACAGGACGCGCACCCGGCAGGTGCCGCAATAGCCGGAGCGGCAATCATGCGGCAGGTCGATCCCGTTCATCAGCGCGGCATCGAGCAATAATTCGCCCTGCCGCGCCACGAAGCTCTCGCCGTTGATCTCGACTTGGCAGATTTTGGTCACTGGTCACCTGCTCACTCTCGGATGGTGAGTAGTGAATGGTGAGTGGTGAATGGATTCGTCACCTGCTCACCATTCATCTACTCACTACTCACTACTCACTACTCACCTCATTCCTGCACCACGAGCCGCAGCGGCCGCACATGCCGCGTGTGGCGGATCTGATTGTGATCGAAGGCCGCGACGCGCATATAGGTGCCGCTGGCGAGCGCGACGTCATAAGGGCTGTCGACCGTCATGCGCCGCACCGCTTCGAGCGCCCAGCGTCCGGCGGCCCAGCGCCCCGCACAGCGCACGTCGGCGCGATCGCCGGAAAACTTGCCCGAGAGGATCACGCCCGGAATGATGGTGCCTTCCGGAATCAGCCGGTCGAGCTCTCCCGAATACGGCACCGACTCCTCTTCGGTCATGTACCAGCGCGCGGCTTCGCTCTCGCCGTGCTCGGGATCGAGATCGATATGGCCGAGCGCCGCGGTGATCTCGGTGAGATTTTTCGGCAGCCGGCGCGGCGTCACGCCCTGCGCATAGGCGCTCGGCCAGAGCAGCGCGAAATTGTGCTGATAGTTCGCCTGCCCGGGATCCGGCGCGAAGCCGCCGCGATACGACGCCGTGCCGTCGTACTGCGCTTTCGTCCCCTCGCCCGGGGGACCGAAATGATCATCGTCGCAATAGGACGACGGGTTGGTGCTGGTCGCCTTCCATTGCCAGACGTCGACATAGAGCTTCTCGCCCGTGGTGTAGTGCAGGCCGCGCCCCGACAGCGTGCGCGGCTTGCCGGCGGCCGGCTCGGGTCCGGCGTGAAAGGTCAGATCGCCGGCGAGCACGGCGTCGAGCTTGGTGAACAGCACCGCGAACTTGTCTTCGTTGTAGCTGCGCTCATCCGCATATTCGAAGCCGTCATGCAGCAGCTGCCAGCCTTTCTGGGTCTTGCGCAACGGCAGCTGCTTGAGCGAGCGGGTCGGATCGTCCCACACGAACAGGAAGTAGGCGTAAGTGCCGTCGTGAACGGCCTGGATCGTGACGGAGGTCTCGCCGCGGTCCTTAAAGCTGCCGCCGTGCTCGGTCAGCACGGTGACGGCCGGTACGCGGCGCCAGATCGGATCTGACGTTTCGCCGTCGACGATCGGCGCCTCGGCCGGATCGACGCGATATATATAAAGAGTGTCGGTCGTGGTCCGCTCGAGCGTGATCAAGAACCCGATACCGACGAGGGCGGCGGCAGCCGAGACCATGAACGGGTTGGCCTGCAGCACCTGATGACGGCCCCTCGGGCGCGGCCTCCCGGACGCCGGCGGCCGGGGCGGCGCGACGTGCGGCCGATCCGCAGGGAGACTTCGGTCGGCACGCACGCGCCGCGCCGGTTGGTCGCTCGGGGCTTCGTCCATAAAGACTTGGTCCTTATAGACTTGACCACGAGCGGCCTTCTCACGCGCGAGCAGCTCCAGCACTTCGGCCGGATCGAAAGGTGGCGGCGGCGGCACCAGCTTGGCGGGCCGCAGAATGCGCAACAGCTGCACTTTGCCGCCGAGCCACCATTGCGACAGCACATGCGTCGCCACATAGGCGAGGATCGCCCACATGCCGAGCCAGTGCGCCTCGACCATCGTGCGCCCCGCCAGCCCCAGATAGATCGCGACGCCGGTGACGAGCTGCGACAGCATCGCGATATAGAAGGCCCAATAGAGCAGCACGTTGATCGCGCCCCAGCGCGCCTGCGGGCGCCCGACCAGGCCCGAGAGGCGGACGCGGTCGAGCCGGACGCGCTGCGTCAGCCGCGCGCGGCGCAGATAGACCACATAGGCGATCGCGACCGCGATCAGCACGACCGCGGCATCGACATGATGCGTCCACACGGTCGCCTTCGGCAGCACGAGATCGAGCACATTGATCCAGGCGCGGTCCGGCGTCTCGCTCGCGATGCGCAGGCCGGTCGCGGTCGCGAGGATCACCATCGCGACCAGGAGCCAATGCAGGATAACGGTGCCGTAGTCCGTCTTCTTCTTGCTTGTCGTCCGTCCCACCTGTACGCCCCCAATGACAACGCCATACGGGCGAGCCGATGCGGTACGCTGAGCATGATCTTTTGAAGACCGGCTCCCCAGCCCGCATCACGCGCCGGGCCTGTCTTTTTCGAGATCATGCTCAGTCCGCGTCCCGGCGGCTCGCGTGATTCCTCCTTGTCTTCTCCCTGTTCAATTGTCGTCGTGGTGCGGCGCACTGAGGGTGCCGCCCGTCCCCTCTCCCGCATAGCCCGTCGCAGACGGGCCTAAACGCCGTTATGCAGGGAGAGGGGAAGCTGAGTGTGCCGCGCTGCCCGCGTCACACCCTCTCCCGCAAACGGGAGGGAAACGGAGTGTGCCGCGCCGTGCTCGCGTCACCCTTTCTCCGCAAAAAGCGGGAAAGCGGAGTACGCAGTACCCCTCTCCGCTCCCGTCCCCACGCGCGATTGCGTCCCCGTCCTCACGCGTGGTGCCACAGCTGCGCGAACACATGCGCGTCCATCTGATGATGATGAAACGCCGCATGATCCGCTGTCGGTACGTCGTCGGCGTCGTGGCTCGCCGCCGCCGTGGTTGTCGCGGTCGTTGATGCCGCAGGAGCGGCTGATGCCGCGGATACGGCGGCCGCCGGGGCCGCAGCTGCGGGCACAGCTGCGGCTGCGGCGGGCGTGCCGGCGGTAGACAACACTTCCGCCACTGTAAGTCCGTCCGGATTGTATTCGCCGCCGGTCACCGGAATGTTGTTGCCGCCGACATCCGCGGAGTTCGCGTGCATCTGCTCGGCGGCGGCCCCGACCAGCGCGGCATTGCCGGTATTCAAGCCTTCGATCATCTTCGATACCTCGGCACCGAGCGTGCTCGTCTCGCCGAGCAGCTCGTTGTCGAAGCGCGCCTGGAAAATGCCGCCCTGCGCGGCATCGAAGTCGGTGACGTATTTCTGAAAGCTGTGCAGGTCGTTGATCAGCGTCGCGATCGCGGCGTCGTCGCCGGAATTGACCAGCTCGATCGCCTGCTGGCCGAGCGAATTGGACTGCGCGATGAAGGTCGCCCAGAACGTCGTCTGCGCGTCATTGTCCTGATAGCGCGGCGTATCCTGGAGCGCGTCGCCGAACGGCGTGAAGCCCGCAAGGCCGCCCTGGCTCGCCATGTTGGCCAAATTCGTATCGCCCTGCACGATGTCGATGATGTCGAGGAGATTGTCGTTGCTCGCGCGCCCCGCATCCGGGCTGACGCCCGCCTGCTTGATGTAAGTGAGCTCGAGCTGCAGCTGACGGATCACCGCGTCGGCATGTACGCCGGTCAGCCCGCCGAACAGCAACGGCTGGTCGGCGACGAGCTGCTGCATGTCGGCGATGAGCGCGTTCACGTCATCAGTGGCCGCCTGGGCATTCTCCGCATTGACGCCACCGAGAGTCCTGTTGGCGAGGTCGTTGAAGATCACGCCGATCTCGGCGAGGTTCGCGTGCGGCGCGTCCGCGGCGGCAACGCCATCCGCCAGTGTCGGCGGCGCCGCGAGAAAACCGGCCGCGCCATTCGCGGTCGCGAGCGCGGCCAGGTTGTCGTCGCCATTGACGATATTGAGAATGTCGATATGCGCGTCGTGCAGCGCTTTTTCCGCCGCCGCGACACTGCCGAACGTGCCGCCGCCATTCACCGAGGCGGTCGCGGCCGCGCTCGCGGTCGCAAGGTCGTTGATGATCGTCTGCACATTGGTCAGCGTGTCGCCGGTGAACTGGCCGGCGGCAATCTCGGCCTGCAACCCTTCGGTGACGGTCTGCAGATCACTCGCATAGCGAAACACGCTGCCGAGGCCTTGGGCCCCTTCCTCGACGGCGTTCTGCCACAGGCCGCCGACGAGCGCGCGCGTTGCATCATTAAAGGTGAGGCCAAGCGTTGCGAAGTCCGGCGCCGGCGTCGTGGTCGGAGGATCGGGAGTCGGATTCGGATCGGGAGTGGGGCTCGGATCAGGTTCGGGAGCGGGATTGTGATTATGATGATGGTGTCTGCCGTGCGCCATCGGTCGCCTCCGCACTCAGTTAACTTGGATCAACCTGGAAGCTGAGAAGAAGTAAGAAGGCGTGAAGTAGTGGTGCGTCATTCGGGCCACGGTCTGACTGAATTGCGAAGCGGACGGACTAAATTTGTGATCATTCGGGGGTGGCTTTCGGGCGCGCGCGCATCTCGAGCTTGTGACGCGGCTTGCGTTGCTGCGGCGTGATGATTGGAAACGCTGAGCTAATCTGCCGACCTGCCGTGCGTTATGCGTCGTGCCGAAGTGTGGCGCTTTCCGCCCTGGTCCTGAGGAGCGCGGCTCGCGTCCCGCAAGACGCGCGTCTCGAAGGATGAGGTCAGGTGCAATCGGCGGATTAGCCGTGTCCCGTCGGGATACGGCTAATCCGCCCTACGATGCTGGCGCGCTTGCAAATCGCGGCGGGCGGCGTATCAGGGCGCGCGATCTCTTCGGAGACAGGGGGCATCATTGGCATTGCACATAAAATCCGCGCTGGGCGCGGCGATCCTTGTGCTCGGGGCGGGCGCGGCGCTTGCCGACCCGTCCGGCCTGTGGCGCGAGAAGGACGGCGGCACGATCCGCGTCAGCCGCTGCGGTGGCGGCTATTGCGGCACGATCGCGAGTGTCAGTCCGCCGAACGATTCCGAGACCGGCAAGCGCCGCACCGACAAGAACAATCCGGATGCCGCCAGGCGCAACCGCCCGCTCGTCGGCGTCACGGTGCTGATCGGCATGAAGCCGAACGGCGAGCGCCGCTGGTCCGGCCGTCTCTATGACTTAGATCGCGGCGAGACGCTGGAGGGCCACCTCGTCGAGGTCGATGCCAACACGATCCGCATCGAGGGCTGCGTCATGGGCCTGTGCGGCGGCGAAGAGCTGACGCGGGCGCGGTAGTTCGCAGGGCGGATTGCACGCGCCAGTACAGGCGCTGTTCCTTCCTGCGTCACGACGCTCGGCGCTCGAATTTGCGCCCTCCCCGCCGCAAGTACGGGCGAGGCCCGATAACGAGGTCGCGACAGCCGAACGCCCACCCTCCCCAGGCAGCCCCTCCCCCGATCGGGTGACGACGTGATCGGCGCATCAATGATGAAATCCGCGCGTTGGTTGTTGGATTGGGCGATGCCTGCGCCGGATCATGCGGCGGTCCTGGAGCTCATTTATCGGGCGGCGGCGCAGCCCGAGCTGTGGCCGCGCGCGCTTGAAATGATCGTCGACTATGTCGGCGCGATCGCCGGCAACGTAGTCTATCAGGCGCCGCCGGGCGAACGCAGCTTTCTCATTCCAGGCCGCATGCGCGAGGACCTCAACGCGCTCTATCTGCAGCATTATGCGCGCAATCCCTACGCCCTCGCCTACGAAAAGCTGCCGCCCCATCGCGTGACCATCGGCAACCGGCTCGTCGATGTGGATGCGATCCGCAAGACCGCGTTCTACGCCGACATCTGCCGTCCGCAGCGCATCGAGAATCAGATCTTCGTCTCGCATCCACGGCTGCAGCGGCGGGGCGGTATCGGCGGTATCGCGTTGTTTCTGTCGAATGACGAGAGCGGAGATGCGGTGCCGATAGCTCGGCGGCTCGCGCGATTGACCGAGCACGTGTCACGCGCGATCGACCTCACCTTGCTGACGCGCGAGCAGGCCGGCAGCACCCGACTGTTTGGGCAGCTGATCGCCGCCATGCCCGGCGCCGCGCTATTGCTCGATGCGCGCGGCGGCATCATCCAGACCAATGCGGCCGCGGATGCGCTCCTGCGCAAAGCGATGGCCTTGTCGTGCGCAAGAGCGACACTCTGTCAATTGCCGCGCAGCTGCCGGACGATGCGCTGCGGCTCGCGCACAATATCGCCAGGCGCTCGAGATCGCGCACGGCAAGGATCACGGGCTCGACGGCGCGGTGCAGATCTCGCGGCCGTCCGGCCTGTTGCCGTTTCAGGTGCTGCTCACGCCGCTGCCGCCCGCGTCACTCTCGCTGTGGGATGCGGTGAACAGCGGCGCCCGGGTGATGGTGCAGATCGTCGATCCGCATGCCTCTCCCGACGCGCAGGCCGATCGCCTGCGCGCCATGGTCGGACTGACCGCGGCCGAGGCACGGGTGGCGGCGCTGATCGCGGGAGGCCTTGGCAATGCGAGCGTTGCGCGCGCGCTCGATATCTCGACCAATACGGTGAAAACGCATCTCATCCGCTGCTACGACAAGACCGGCGTCCGTACCCAGGCGGCGCTGGCGCGCCTCTTGACCCTGGTCCCGGTGCCGAATGGCAGCTTCGGCGAGGATCAATCGTAGGGCAGATGAACGCCGCACCCCGCGCGTACAATTGGCGAATTACGCGCCATAAGCGCGTCTTCAACGCGTTACCGCTCTGATTCACTCTGCCACGCTTGCGCCCGGCTCAGCTCAACCCACCCTGGCGAATCATCTCCTCGCGCACGGACGCGCTCGGTGAGTCGCGCCACGGGTCGGCGACATGCACGCCATGATGCGGCGCCGGGGCGTGCGCCGCGATGACCTGCGCGGCGTGCTGCATCGAGGCGACGCGCTCGGCGAGCATCGAAGGCCGTGTCATGCGCACGCGCTTGAGCACTGTCAGTGCGACGATTGCGAGGCAGCACGCGGCGTTGAGCGCGAACACGAGCGCGACCAGGCGATCATTCGCGACCGCGAGCGCGTAAGCCACGGTCGCCACATTGGAGGCGGCAAACAGCGCCCAGGTGAACAGCGAGACCGCCGCGGCGCCGTTCGGATCGCGGTAGACCCGCACCATCTGGGGAAAATACGCGACTGTGCGCCCGCCATTCAGCAGCGCGAACGCCGCAAGCGAATAATCCGCCAAGGTCATCGCCGCGCCCCCGCTCATTTCATGACCGCGGCGTGCGACAGGCGCGCGTCGCCCGCGATAATTCGCTCGTAAAGCGCGATGCCGTCGGCCTCGTCGCCGGCAAGGCAGCGCACCCGCGCCTCGAGCAGGCTAAGCCCGGCTTCGACCAGCCACGCGGTGGGCATCTCGTCGATCGCGCTGAATTGCTCGATCGCGTCGAGCGCACGCAGATCGCGCGCCGCGCAGGCCGGCGTGAACCAGCCTTTGCGGACCTCGGCGGCCGTGGCGCACGTGATCGCCAGTGCGAATGTGAGCAAGATCACAAACGCCGGGGCGCACGCGTAACGTTTCTGCTGTTCCGTCATGACGCTCTCGTCGCTTTTCTGGCCGAAATGGATCGGGAACGAACGAAGCCGCTACGCGCGATGCGAGCGGATGGTCGGTGACGGCATCTCAGATAAAGAAAATCGCAACGCCGCGCGTCATCCGATCGTGGGATGGCGCTAAATTTCACCGCCTCAGCGTGGCGGAATCCGTCGCACCAACCGTTAAAATTTTAACCGTGGAATTTTCACGATCCGCGCAGCGCACGCGCTTAATCTCGCGCGCCGTTTGAAGCGAGGGCTGCGAGGCTTCCTGCCGGTTGTAATCGCGCAGCGCACGCACTGCGGTTCGCTCGTTTCCTGCGCGGCCGACGCAAATTGAATGAGCACGCTGCACGCGAGGCGCCCGCGTCGCTCAGGGTCGCGCCGGCGGAACCTGGGCTCGCCCGACTTCGGAGGAGCCAACGCGGTCGGCTTGCGCCGCATGCGCCGACAGGATCTGCGACCGTCTGATCTCCGATGATTCGAGCCGAACATGTCCGGTCGGACGGGCGTGCAGCAGGAGAGCCGCCAGTGCCGGAACGATCAAAATCACCAGTGTCAGAGCCCAGATTCGCAACGTGGCGACGAACAGCTGCTTCCGTTTCTGGGGCTCGTCGTCTGTCGCTGAACCGGAGGACGCGCTCGCGTGTAGGCTGATGCGCGGGACCGTCAAAATCGCGGAAGCACACTTCGTCTGCGATAGTGCTGACATCTGCAGGCAGCCTCTTGCGCGCGGAACGTGATCTGGCTCCTAGCGAAGATTGCGATGCGCGGCGTCACCCGGTCGGGTGACAAGGCTGCGCCGCAGCCACGCGAGCGCGCGTGATTAAAACTTTCACGATGTGTCCGAAAGGGTCATCGCCGATTTTCTGTGCAATCGCGCACGACATCACCCGCCCGGGTGACGCGCTCGTGTGAGGATCAGCGGAGTTTTGTGGCATCGCAAGCGATGCACGCAAGCAGCGCGAGAACGCGCTTGTCACATGAAAGCAGCCAACACTAAATATTCCGACGAATGTGAGTGAAATCACGCACGCCACGTCCGTTCCTGATCGATTACAGCAGGCACATGGTTCAAGCGACGAACGAGCAACGATTGCTTGACCTGATCTATGGGGCGGTTGCCGATCCCACGCGTTGGCCGGATGTGCTGGTCAGCGTCGCAGATCACATCGGCGCGCTTGGCGGCATGCTGGTCTACAACGCTCCGCCCGGCGGCAAGCACCTGATCCTGCTCGGACGCCTGGACGAGGACTACAACGCGGTCTTTCACAAGCATCATGTCTGGAATCCGTGGACGCTCGCCGCGCAGAAGCAGCCGTTCGATCACGCGATCATCTCGGGCTCGCTGGTCGAGCGGCGGATCGTGCACAAGACCGCGTTCTATGCCGACGTGCTGCAGCCGCAGGCGATCGTCGACATGGCAATCGTCAGTCATCGCGCCATGGCGGAGGACGGCGGGGTCGGCGGTTTCGGCTTTGGGCTCAACGCACGGGCCGTCGACCGTCCCGATGCGACCCGGCAGCGCCTGCAGGATCTGACGCCGCACCTGTCGCGTGCACTCGACGCGACGCTGCGGCTCGGCCGCTGGGCCGATGGCAGTGAACGCCTGAGCCGCGTGCTCGGTATCGTGCCGAACCCGGCGCTCTTGCTCGATGCGCGCGGGCGCATCACGCAGGCCAATCCCGCGGCCGATGCGCTCTTGGCGAAGAACGATGGCTTGAGGCTCGTCTCCGACGGCAGCGGCCGGCTTGCGGCGAGCACCGCGGACGAGAGCGCCGCGCTCGACCGCGCCATCACGGCCGCGCTGAACCTCGCGGCCGGCGCCGGCGCCGAGCCAAGCCCGATGTTGCGGCTCACGCGCCCCTCCGGCCTGCCCCCGCTCCTCGTCGTGCCGGTGCCGCTGCCGCCGCCGGCCTTTGCGCTGTGGGAGCTGACCGACAGCGCGCGCGTGCTGATCCTCGCGGTCGATCCCGACCTGCACGTGCCGGCCGCCGGCGCGGCGCTGCAACTCGCCTTCGACCTCACCGCCGCCGAGGCGCGCGTCGCGCTGATGATCGCCAACGGGATGAGCGGGCCGCAGGCCGCGGCCGCGCTCGGCGTCTCGACCGCTACCGTGAAGACGCATCTGTCGCGCTGCTTCGACAAGATGGGCGTCGAGGCGCGCGTCGCGCTGATGATCGCCAACGGGATGAGCGGGCCGCAGGCCGCGGCCGCGCTCGGCGTCTCGACCGCTACCGTGAAGACGCATCTGTCGCGCTGCTTCGACAAGATGGGCGTACACTCGCAGGTCGCCCTCGCACGCATCGTTGCGGCGCTGCCCGCGACTCACCGCCAATCGTCGCACGAGTTCGGCCAATGAATGAGCAGCACCTGCTCGATCAAATCTACGGTGTCATCGCAGACCCGGCGCGCTGGCCGGAGATGCTGACCAGCGTGGCGGATCATCTCGGCACGCTCGGTGGCCAGGTCATCTACAACGCGCCCACCGGTGGAAAAAACCTCATCGTGCTTGGCCGTCTCGGCGCAGAATATGTCGACGTGTTCCACAAGTACCACGTTTGGAATCCATGGACGGTTGCGATGCAGAGGCAGCCGTTCGACAAGGCAGTCATTTCGGGCTCGCTGGTGGATCGGCGCATCATTCACAAGACCGCGTTCTATGCCGACGTGCTGCAGCCGCAGGCGATCGTCGACATGGCGGCGATCAGCCATCGCGCGATGGCGCAGGACGGCGGGGTCGGCGGCTTCGGCTTCGCGCTCGGCGCGCGCGCGGTCGAACGCGCGGACGCCGTGCGGCAACGGCTGCAGGAGCTCGCGCCACATCTCGGCCGCGCGCTCGATGCGACGCTGCGGCTCGGCCGCTGGGCCGATGGCAGCGAGCGGCTGAGCCGCGTGCTCGGTGTCGTGCCGAACCCGGCGCTCTTGCTCGATGCACGCGGGCGCCTCACGCAGGCCAATCCGGCAGCGGATGCGCTGCTGATCAAGAACGACGGACTGCGGCTCACCTCGGACGGCAGTGGCCGGCTTGCGGCGAGCACTGCGGACGACAGCGCCGCGCTCGATCGCGCCATCTCCGCCGCGCTGAACCTCGCGGCCGGCGCCGGCGCCGAGCCAAGCCCGATGTCGCGGCTTTCGCGCCCCTCCGGCCTGCCGCCGCTGCTGGTCGTGCCCGTACCGCTGCCGCCGCCGGCGTTTGCGCTGTGGGAGCTGACCGACAGCGCGCGCGTGCTGATCCTCGTGGTCGATCCGGATCTGCATGTGCCAGCCGCCGGCGCAGCGCTGCAACTCGCCTTCGACCTCACCGCCGCCGAAGCACGCGTCGCGCTGATGATCGCCAAAGGCATGAGCGGGCCGCAGGCCGCGGCCGCGCTCGGCGTCTCGACCGCCACGGTGAAGACGCATCTGTCGCGCTGTTTCGACAAGATGGGCGTGCACTCGCAGGTCGCCCTCGCGCGCATCGTGGCGGCGCTGCCGAGCAGGTAGGCCGTAGGGCGGATTAGCGCGCATTTGCGCGCGTAATCCGCCGTTTGCCCGCGGATCGAAGGCGGCGGATTACGGCTTCGTCCGCTTCGCGAGACGAAGCCTAATCCGCCCTACGGTCCCCTTCCCCATCGCCCGATCAGGTGACGCGCCGCAGCGCGCGTTACCGCTAACGTCGGCTTGATGAGACTGCACGAATTGGCGCGATGAAACACGCGCGCCGGTGACGGTCGTGTGTCGCCTGATGCACGCGCGGCGGTCTCGTGATCAGGCGGGAGAGCGCGATGTCAGTGACCATCAACAGGATCGCAGGCGACGACGTCATCAACAGGGCCGAAAGGCAACAGGGTGTCACGGTGAGCGGGACCGTTTCCGCCGCGTTGGAGACCCTCACCCTAAAGGTCCTCGACGGCACCGGCGCGACGATCTATTCCACGAACGTCCAGGGCAACAACGGCGCCTGGAGCGTCGTCCTTCCGGGCTTCGCCCTTCCGGCCGATGGCACCTATACGATCTCGGCGAACGCGGATTTTGACTTTCCCGACCCCGGTCCCGCGACGCGATCGGTTGTCGTCGACCTGACGCCGCCCACCGTCACCGGCATCACGATCTCGGACACGCAGCTCTGGCCCGGCGACCACGCCCTGGTCACGTTCCAGTTCAGCGACGCGCCGGTCGGATTCACCGTTGCGGACATCAGCGCCGGTTTCGGGTCGATCTCGAACTTCACGCAAGTCGACGCCGACACCTATACGGCCACCCTTTCGCCTGCGGGCGAAGGCCAGGGCACCATCACGGTCGGCACCAATTGGACCGATGCGGCCGGCAACCATCCGGCCAGCAGCTTCACGTCAGCGCCGTATGACGTTGATGTGCGTTCGCCGAACCCCGGGGTTGCCAGCTTCGTGGGGCTCGACAATACCGGCGCCCAGAACGACGTCATCACGGCGGACAATACTTTCGCCGTTACGACAAGTCCCGGACGTGATCTCAATCAAATCGACATCAGCCTGGAGCGATCCGTCAACCGCGGCGCCTTTCAATTGTATGCGGCCGACGACCACTGGACCGAGGTCTCCCTGCCCGACGGCGAGTACCGCTACCGCTTCCGTTTCACCGACGAAGCCGGCAACACGTCGACCGGCAACATCATCGCGGTGATCATCGACAAGACCCCGCCGGTGGTGGGCACGCTCAGCTTTGCCAATCTGATCGACAGCGGCAGTTCCGACACCCCGCCGGTCACCACGGCGCGGAATTTCGACCTGGCGCTGAGCGGCACCGAGTCCGGTGCGAACGTTCGCTATGAGGTGTCTCCCGATGGCGGCGCCAGTTGGTCGGAGACATCCGCCAGCCAGTCCGATCTGGCTGATGGAACGTATCGCTTCCACGCGATAGCGGAGGATGCGGCGGGCAATACGTCGATAAGCAACGAGCTCACCGTCACGGTCGACAACGTCGCGGTGCCCGGCACGCTCGGCTTCGCCAATCTGATCGACACCGGCCCGAGCAACGCGCAGGTCGTCACGACCGACAATGCCTTCGACCTCGTACTCAGTGGCAGCGAGCCAGGGACCCTCGCCTACCAGGTCTCGACTGACAATGGCGCGACCTGGTCCGCGACCGGCGCAAGCCAGTCCGGTCTCGCAGACGCGACCTATCTGTTCAAAGGATTGTTCACCGATCGCGCCGGCAACAGCGCGACGACCAACACCATCGCGGTGACCCTCGATCATCGCGCGCCGGCGCCGGGCACGCTCGCCTTCGCGAACCTGGCGAACGGCGGCAACAACGGCCTCACCACCGACAACAGCTTCGACCTCGCGCTCAGCGGCGAGGAGCCGGGCGCGAGCGTGCTCTACCAGGTGTCGACCGATGGCGGGGCGAGCTGGCTCACCACGGCGGCGAGCCAGTCCGCCTTGCCGGACGGCACCTATCACTACCGCGCCTTCGTCACTGACGCCGCCGGCAACATCGCGAGCACGAACGAGCTCATGATCATCGTCGCTCAACAAATCGCCGCGAACCAGCCGCCGGTCGCGACCGGCTTCGACTACATCAGCAACGAGGACAGCGTCCTGACCGGTACGCTGACAGCGACCGATCCGGAAGGCGCGCCGCTCACCTATCGGCTGTTCGAGGCGCCGGCGCATGGCAGTGTCGTGGTGAACCCTGACGGCACGTTTCGCTACACGCCGAATGCCGACTACGACGGCGACGACTTTTTCACCTTCAAGGCCAATGACGGCGCGCTCGACAGCAACCGCGCCGGCATCCAAGTCTTCATGACCGCGGTGAACGATGCGCCGGTCAACACGGTGCGGGCGGCGCAGAGCATCGAGGCCAACCACGCCCTTGTCCTCGCCGGCTTCTCGATCGCAGATGTCGACGCCGACGGCGGCGGCATGCGGGTGCAGCTCAAGGCGGGGCACGGCCTGTTCACCGCCGATGCGGTCGGCGGCGTGAGCGTCAGCGGCAACCGCTCGAGCATCCTCAATCTGACCGGCACGCTCGATCAGATCAACGCGGCGCTTTCCAGCGGCCACATTGTCTATACGCCGCGCTACGACTTCTTCGGCGACGATACCATCACGATGATGACGTTCGACAACGGGCACAGCGGCATGGGCGGGCCGCTGACCGATACCGACGCGGTGACGATCCATGTCAACACGCGCGTCGACGGCACGGCGGGGAACGACAGCTTCGTCGCGCTGCCCGGCAGCGAGCTGATCGAGGCCGGCGCCGGGATCGACAGCGTGACGTTCGGCTTCAAGCTCACCGACGCGGAGATCGGGGTGCAGAGCGACGGCACCACGACGGTGGACGGGCCGAGCGGCAGCCACACGGTGATGCATGGCGTCGAGATCTACAAATTCGCCGACGGCAGCGTGAACGTGGCGGATGGCGATCCGTTGGTCGATGACCTCTATTACTATGCGCATCACCACGACGTGTGGAGCGCGCATGCCGACGCCGATCTGCACTATCGTGGCTTCGGGTGGCGGGAAGGGCGCGACCCCAACCTGCTGTTCGATACCACGCTCTATCTCAATGTGAATGCCGACGTGAAAGCCGCGGGTCTCGATCCGCTGACGCACTACGACACGATCGGCTGGAAGCAGGGCCGCGACACGTCGATCTTCTTCGATACCGATGCATATCTCGCCGCCAATCCCGACGTGAAGGCGGCCGGCGTTGATCCGCTCGCGCATTTCCTGACGTTCGGCGAAAGCGAAGGCCGCCGATCCCCGGAGCCGTTGTCGGTCGTGACGCCGAACGGTTTCGACTATGTCTATTATGACAACCACAATACCGACGTGTACCTTGCGGGCTTCAACTCCAACGTCGATCCGTTCGTGCACTACGAGACGATCGGCTGGAAGGAAGGGCGCAATCCGAACCCCTGGTTCGACACGAAGGGGTATCTGTCGCACTACGCCGATGTCGCGGCGGCCGGCATCAATCCACTCGACCACTATCACCAGATCGGCTGGAAGGAAGGCCGCGATCCCTCGCCGGACTTCGACACCAAGGCGTATCTCGCCGCCAACCCGGACGTCGCCGCCGCGCATATCGATCCGCTCGCCCACTTCCTGCAGCACGGCTTTGCCGAAGGCCGGCACGCGTTCGCGGACGGCGTGTGGGGCCCGTAGGGCGGATTAGCGCGCGTTCTCGCGCGCGCGTAATCCGCCGTAACTCAGCCCTCATGGTGAGGAGCAGTCCGCGCGTGAGCGCGGACTGCGTCTCGAACCATGGCGGCAGACACTGAGCTCTCGGCCATCCTTCGAGACGCGTGCCACGCTGCGGCGTGGCACGCTCCTCAGGATGAGGTCCGAGATGCGGCGGATTACGCCATCTCCCGCGCGCGGGAGATGGCTAATCCGCCCTACATATCCGTCTTTCTCATCGCCCGATCAGGTGACGCGCGGCGCGCGCGGCTGTGGCTAACGTCTGGCCGAACCTGGAGAGCAGCACATGGCGACCAACGTCACCACCAACCAGCCGCCGGTCGCGACCGGCTTCGACCTCACCGGTACCGAGGACAACGTCATCACGGGCACGCTGACCGCGAGCGATCCGGATGGCTCGCCGCTCACCTATCGCGTGATCGACGCGCCGACGCATGGCAGCGTCGTGGTCAACCCCGACGGTACGTTTCGCTACACGCCGAACCCAGACTACAACGGCGGCGACTCTTTCACCTTCGTGGCCAATGATGGCGCGGCCGACAGCAATCTCGCCGGGATCGACCTCGCCATCGCGGCGGTCAACGATGCGCCGGTCAACACCGTGCCGGGAGCGCAGAGCATCGAGGCCAATCACCCGCTCACGCTCGCCGGCTTCTCGATGGCGGATGTCGACGCGGACGGCGGCAGCATGCGGGTGCAGCTCAAGGCCGGGCACGGCTTCTTCACCGCCGATGCGGTCGGCGGCGTGACCGTCAGCGGCAACCGCTCGAGCACGCTCAATCTCACCGGCACGGTCGACCAGATCAACGCGGCGCTCGCGAGCGGTCATATCGTCTACACGCCGCGCATCAACTTCTTCGGCGATGACACCATCACGATGACGACGTTCGACAACGGCAACAGCGGCGCGGGCGGGCCGCGGACCGACACCGACGCGGTGACGGTCCACGTCAATACGCTGATCATCGGCACGGCGGGCAACGACAGCTTCACGCCCTTGCCCGGTAGCCAGATGATCGATGCCGGCGCCGGCATCGATACCGTCAATTTCGACTTCAAACTCACGGATGCGGTGATCGGAGTCGAGGGCAACGGCTCCGCCCTGATCTTCGGCCCGAACGGCGTTTACGCGTTGGTGCGCGGTGTCGAGATCTTCAACTTCGCCGACGGCAGCGTGAACGTGGCGGATGGCGACCTGCTGGTCGACGACCTTTACTACTACGCGAACAATCACGACGTGTGGAACGCGCACGCGGACGCCGATCAGCACTATCACAGCGTCGGCTGGAGGGAAGGACGCGATCCGAACCCGCTTTTCAATACTGTTCTCTATCTCAACGTGAACGCGGGCGTGAAAGCGGCCGGTCTCGATCCGCTCATCCACTACGATACGGTCGGCTGGAAGCAGGGCCGCGACCCGTCGGTCTTCTTCGACAGCGATGCCTATCTGGCGGCCAATCTGGATGTGCAGGCGGCCGGCATTGATCCGCTGCTGCATTTCTGGGCCTTCGGTGCTGCTGAGGGTCGCTCTTCGCTGCTGCGTCCGCCAACAGTCGCAACCCCGAACGGCTTCGATTATGTCGACTATATCCAGCACAACATCGATGTTTGGATCGCAGCCGTCGAACCGTTCGTGCACTACGAGACCATCGGATGGAAGGAAGGCCGCAACCCGAATGCGTATTTCGACACCGCCGGCTATCTCGCGCACTACGCCGACGTCGCGGCCGCCGGGGTCAATCCGCTCGATCACTATCATGAGATCGGCTGGAAGGAAGGCCGCGATCCGTCACCTTGGTTCGACACGAAAGCCTATCTCGCGGCCAATCCGGACGTCGCCGCCGCGCAGATCGATCCCCTCGCCCACTTCCTGCAGCATGGCATGGCGGAAGGGCGGCACGGCTTCGCGGATGGTGTGTGGGGGTGAGCAAGGTTCGCACGCACGTAGCCCGGATGAGCGCGGAAAAGCGCGTTTACGCGCGTCTTCAACGCGCTATGGCGACATCCGGGGCCGACTCGCGGCTTTTTCGTAGCCCGCATGAGCGCAGCGATATCCGGGACGGCTGATCCCGGGTGTCGCTTCGCTCACCCGGGCTACGAGCTTGCTACGAGCTTGCGGACCCGGAATGATCAAGAACCCGGTCATCGTCACCGCACCTCGAGCTCGTCCTCACTGCCGAGAACGAGACTGATCGTCGCCATCAACCGAGAGAGCTGGGTTTGGCGGCTCGTGCCGGTCTTGTCATAAATACGTTTAAGATGGGTTTTGACCGTATTTGACGAAATCTTGAGCCTGCGCGCCGTATCAGCAATCGTGCCACTGGAAGCGAAGGTGAGCGCCACTCTCGCTTCCGTGAATGTCAGACCGTAGGCATCCATCATCCATGTGGCGGGAATTTTCCCTGACCGGCTGGGATCGCAAATCACCAGCATGGCAGCCGCAGACCGCAGGTTGCGGAC
>Ga0081539_10002999_pt1 | contig 22039 bp, 21 predicted proteins | sample TabmetS4T2R2_FD_71023 | JGI IMG/M metagenome (GOLD analysis project Ga0081539, IMG submission 71023) | Tabebuia heterophylla rhizosphere microbial communities from the University of Puerto Rico - S4T2R2 | ecosystem: Host-associated > Plants > Roots > Rhizosphere ...
TAGGAATACTTGCCCGGGTTCGCCTTGAGGAGCGTGATCAGCTCGGCCACGCTCTTCGCCGGCAGGTCGAGATTGACGACCAGCATGTTGGGCAGCTGCCAGATCGTCGACACGAAGGTGAAGTCGTCCGGCACCTTGAAGGGCAGCTTGGCGTAGAGGGTGGGAGCGATCGCGTGGCTGGCGATGCCGCCCAGGCCGAGCGTGTAGCCGTCGGCCGGCGACTGGGCCAAAGCATCCATGCCGACATTGCCGCCCGAGCCGCCCTTGTTCTCGACGACCCACTGCTGGCCGCTGAGCTCCGCCATCTTGGCGCAGAAGATGCGGGACAGCGTGTCGGTGGCGCCGCCAGCCGGAAACGGATTGATGTAGCGGACCGTCTTGTTGGGATAGGTACCACTCTGGGCGGACACGGCCGACACGATGCCTGGCGCGGCCAGCGCTCCGCTCAATCCGGCGAGCACGGTACGCCGGCTTACACGACTCTTTGCACTTTTCACTTGGTTTCCTCCCTAAAAGCAGCGCGAAGGTGCCAAACCGGGCAAAGGCCGTCGACGGCTTTCAGCGAAATTGGCGGGTTGCGCTCTCGCGTCGCTTGAAAAGCCGCAAAAACTTGGCACTTTGACCCTGCGGAACGGCTGTGGGAGCCGGGTCGTGGCAGGTGTGAGGAAGGCGATGCGGGGTTGCTTGGGTAGGGTCGCGCGGGTTGTTGCTTGCGTCGTCGCCATCGGTTGCGTCGGCGTCGGCGTGTCCGCGCCTGCTGTTGGCCAACAAAAACCACAGGGTCAACCGCAAGCCCAACCCCAGGGCAAGCCAGGCGAGCCGGCCAAGCCGAAGCCCTTCGACGTGTGCAAAGGGCTCACCGGCGCAAACGCGCCGACCAAGGTCGCGGCCTGCACCGAAGCGATCAACGAACACAAGCTCGCGCCCCAGGATCAGGCGCTGGCCTATCTCAACCGCGGACTGTCGGAGAGCGGGCCGGGCGGCGACGTGCGCTCGAAGGACGACTACAAGCAGGCGCTTCGCATCTTCAACGAGCTGATCATCGGCTCGCCGATGAATCCCTACTACTACAGCCAGCGCGGCGTTATCTATCAGACGATCGGCGAAGCCGACCGCGCCATCCTGGACTACAGCGACGCCATCCGGCTCGCGCCGCGCGAGACCTATCCGCTGATCAACCGCGGTGTGCTGCTCTATCTCCGCAAGGACAACAACGAGGGCGCCATCGCCGACCTGACGGCGGCGCTCAAGATCAAGCCGTGCGAGGTCTCCGCCTGGGCAAACCGCGGCATCGTCTACAAGCGCAAGGGCGAGATCGACAGGGCCATCACCGACTTCAGCGACGGCATCAAGTGCCTGCCGCCCAAGATCGAGCCGATCCGCCAGAACCTCGTGCCCGACGCCGTCACCAGCCAGCTCTCGACGCAACAGCAGGAGCAGAACAACATCGCGCTGCAGGCGGCCTTCATCCATTTCCAGCGCGGGCTCGCCTATTACGACAAGCAGCAGTACGACAAGGCGATCGGCGATTTCAGCGAGGCCATCCGCATCAATCCGGCCGACGCCTCGGGCTATGTCGGCCGCGGCGCCGCCTACCTGAACAAGGACGAGCTGCACCGCGCGATCGCCGACTTCAGCGAGGCCATCCGGCTGTCGCCGGGCCAGGCCTTCGCCCATCTGCAGCGCGGCATCGCCTATCACCGCATCGGCGAATCCGACAAGGCGCTCGAGGATTACAGCGAGGCGATCAAGCTCACGCCCAAGGATCCGACGCCCTACGTCAACCGCGGCATCGTCTACTACACCAAGAAGGGCCAGTACGAGGCGGCGATCAGCGACTTCAGCAAGGCGCTGGAGCTCAACCCGAAGGAGGTGAACGCGCTGATCAACCGCGGCATCACCTTCCGCCAGCGCAGCGAAACCGACAAGGCGCTGGCCGACTTCAGCGAGGCGATCCGCCAGGGCATGCAGACCTCGGACCTCCTGCGCCTGGTCAACCAGGCCGAGCGCGGCAAGGACCCCGAGCTCGCCCGGACGGCCGACCAGGTGGCGCACGCCTACTACCAGCGCGGCATGGCGCTGATCGACAAGCAGGACTACGAGGGCTCGCTCAACGACTTCAACATGACCATGCGGATCAATCCCAAGGAGCCGCGGGCCTATCTGGGGCGTGGCGCGGCCAACCTGAAGAAGGGTGACCAGAAGCAGGCCGTCGCCGATTTCGACGAAGCGATCAAGCTCGCGCCGGGCCTCGCCTTCGCCTATTTCGAGCGCGGCACGGCCTATCACGCGGTCGACGACTTTCAGCACGCCATCGCCGACTACAGCGAGGCGATCAAGCTCGATCCCAAGGATCCGATCACCTTCATCAACCGCGGCATGGCGTATACCTACGTCGACAAGCTCGACCCGGCGCTGGCCGACTTCGACTCGGCGCTGAAGCTCAGCCCCGAGAACGTCAACGCCTTCATCCACCGCGCCTTTGCCTACGCCCTGAAGCGCGAGTTCGCGCGCGCCATGGCCGACATCGACGAAGCGGTGAAGCTCGCGCCGACCAGCGCCACGGCCTACTTCTACCGCGCACAGATCCTGAGCTTCCAGGGCGAGACCGAACGCGCCATCGCCGACTACACGCAGTCGATCAAGCTCGATCCCAAGAACGCGCGCGTCTACGGCAACCAGGCCATGCTCTACAATGCGCTCGGCGACTACACCAAGGCGGTGGCCGACCTCAACGAGGCGATCAAGCTTCGGCCGCGCGAACCGACCTTCTACCTCAACCGCGGTGTCGCCCATTTCGGCCTGCGCCAGTACGACAAGGCGATCGCCGACTACGACGACGTGCTGAAGCTCGATTCCCGGATCAGCGCGGCCTACAACAACCGCTGCCTGTCGCGCGCCGTGCTTGGCCAGGACTATCCCAAGGCGATCGCCGACTGCACCGAGGCGCTGCAGCTGCAGCCCAACGATCCCTACGCCCACGACAATCTCGGCATCATCTACCTGAAGCAGGGCGACTACGCGAAGGCGGTCGCCGAGTTCAACGCCTCGCTCAAGCTCGACGCCCAGCGGGCGCGCGCGCTCTATGGGCGCGGCGTGGCCAAGACCAAGAGCGGCGACGCCGCGGGCGGCAATTCCGACATGGGCGCGGCGCGCACCCTGCAGCCGGGCATCGCCGACGAATTTGCCAACTACGGCGTCCGCTGAGGGAGAGCGACATGGCCAGGGGACCTGTGCCGGGCGACGGCGTCGGGATTCAGGTGCCGGTCGGCCGGATCGGCGCCGACCGCGTCCATTGGCAGACGATCTTCGATGCCCGCGACAAGCCCAGCATCTACCGCATCCATAACGGGTCGGCGCACAACGCCGCCGATTCGGGCAACGCCATGATCGTCGAGGTCGACGGCGCCAAGCGAACGATCAAGGTGAATGTCGGGACGTCGGTCGACGTGATGGGCAAGAGGATCCGGGTCAAGGCCGGGACGGGCGGGGAGACCTCGCGGATCGAGGGCTGGTACGTCCTGGTGTCGTAGGACCAAGAGGTGGCCTTCACTCGTCATTTGGCGAGGTCCCGTTGCATGGCCTCTCCCGCGGCCAGGAGCTCGGCGCGCCGATGGGTCACGATGGCCCGGTTCTCAGATACGTACTCACCCCAGCTGATCTCGCGTTGCACCAGCCGCGCAGTGTTGGCGTCTGACCGCGCATAGCTGTCGGTCAGGATCGCCACGATGGCGGGATGCACCTTGGCCGCGGCGGCCAGCGCCATCGCACGGCACGGCGCGACATAGTCCTGCTGAAGTGACTGGAGCAGCGCCGCCTGCTGCGGCGTCGCCTTCTCGCGATTGCTCGCCATCGCTGCGGTCGGGCTGTCGGCGTGATCGCCCATCTTTTCCTTGAGCGCCTGATGTTGCGGGCTGGTCAGGACCGTGCGCCAACACGCATCGATGGCTGGCGCATCCGCCGCCGCGATGCCATGCACGCGAGCCGCTTCCGGCGGCGTCTTGCTGGCGCAGCCGCTGACGACGAAGAGCGCGATGACGGCGAAGATGGCTTTCATGACCTCCCACCCGTCGCGGCGAGAACGATCCTGTCGCTGTCATGAACAGCCAAAAGGTCGATCCTCACACACAGCCCGTTGCGCAGAGGCCGGCGCAGATCGCCCCGGCGTACCGCAAGATGCCCGGTGTCCTGCATATCCTGGATGCGGCTGCGCGATAAGCGCAACTCGGTCGACAGCAGGCGGTCGACACGCAGGCTGGTCGGCTCCGGAACGACACAGGCAATCTCCAGCTGGCAGGGTGGCACTGTACAAGCAGACACCGTCTCCTTGCGCACGATGACATCATCGACATGCTCGACCTTGGAGGCGAGCCGCAATGTAGCGGTATCGAATGCCAACCGACGCAACAGGTCCGGATCGTTCGCCTGCAGCGCCGCGAGAAGCTGCGGATCGATCGTCGAGAGAGGCCGGCGCTCCAGGATGGGGCGGTTCCAGGTGCTGTCGCATGACGTGCACTTGTAGATCAGCCACGCATCGATACGCTTGCCGCTGGCGTTCACCCGGATCTTGCCGCTGCTCCGAAATCGCGTTGCGCGGTGGCACCGGCTGCAATTCAGCCAGGGTTGAGGGGCACTTATAGGAATGACTTTCCACTGAACACATAAGACGTCGGACATGCCGGCTTGCTCTTCCCGTTGGGAAGCTCATCGAGACGGCGATGCAGACGAGAAGCCCGATAGTGGGCGCGGTGTGGCAGGGGAGGGGGCGATCGGAGATCAGGGCGCCGGCCTGAGCACGCTCGGGCGCGGTCCAGCCAAGCCATACCGGTCTCGACCGCCACCATGACGAGCTTGCACGCGGCAACGCGCTCGCGCTGCCGAACTGGTCGGGTGAACTGGTGAGACCGGCTGTTACTTAGGCAAAGTTCGATCGACCTATGGGCGTGACGGCCTCTCTCTAGCGGGCAGGGCCGTGCTTGAGAAGGGCCATTCTTTCGCCGGCTTCCGAGCCGATGCTGTCGGTTGCAGGCACGCAAGCGACAGGCATCGCGGAGGACGAAGTTATGGCCACGTCTCTGAGCATGCGTTCCAACCAGACAGCGAAGAATACGAGCCAGGACGACCTGCGCGAGATGATGGGCAAGAGCCCCGCGGCCCATCGCTTTCTGACGCTGTTCACTATCGCGAGCCCGGCTTGAAATCGAGCCTGCACATCGCGATCCGAAAGGGCGGCGCCAACGTCCATCTCGACCGCGAGGGCTTCGTCACCTCGACGAACGGCAGGGATCACCTACCACCTGAAACAGGTGATCAACCACCTCAGCACCGATCTCGCCTCGGACTACGTGCCCATCCAGGTGACAAGCCTGACCGTGAAGGACGATGTCGGCCGGACCAAGTTCCAGGGCAACCTGGCGCCTTGGCTGGAGGTCAACCTGCCCGAGTCCACGGACCTCGGCGGGTCGCGACGCGGCACGACCGACGGCATCGTGGGCTTGAGACTGTTCGGCATCTTCCAGGCTGGCGGAGGTTAGGTTCCTCGGCTCGATGGCTCGACAACTCGACCACGACGACATGATTGTCAGGGTAGAAGTCCGCCTACTCACCCAACGCCAAATCGAGGAGTGACCCACGACGAGGTCGTCGTCGAATACGAATGAGCCCTGTACGTTCCAGACGGACCAGCACACGCCCCGCGGTCATCGGGTACCACTGTTTGCCGCTGCGAAGAGGTTGCACTTGTCGTCGGTTCAACTCTCTGGAGAGAGCGTTGTAGCTCATGAATCCTTCGGCCCAGATTTCACGGATGACAGGTGCCAAGGCTCGGGCGCGCAGATTGGCGGCCACCTTGTGCAACAGTGCACCCGATGCTCGCCGGCTGCGTGAGGGGCCACTGGCAAGAGCAAAATCTTTCTTGTTGGTGGAATTCATGGGCAGGGCAGCCTTCGGCATTGATCGGCCCGCGATCTCACATTCTGGTGATCGAAGCCAGTGACCGGTTGTAGCCCGCGCGCGGGCAGCGCGAAAGCAGACCACCGCAACGAGGGCGGCACATCCCGCACGCCTTTAGAAGAGGTGATTGTATTCGTTTTTGCCAAGTCGGGGTGCACGAATGGTCGGCTACGGACGAGAACAGGCAGATTTGTTCCAGCCGGGTGCAAACTGCAATGTCTGACTGCAACAAGAACCTGCAAATTGTCAGGCTGCGTGATCAATAGGTGGCGCCGCCCCAACTTTGTTGTTTGTAAGCTCGCGCTGCGTGCATGCTCTTGGCGAGTTCGTGTGGGACTGCGCCGATCTTGAACGGTAGGGGTACCGGTCAACAAACGACATCGGCGCGGTAAGGGCTTAGGAGCGCTGGGTGTTCGACATCACAGACGGAAGTTGCGCGCGTGTGCTCGACGGGCACGCGGAGGATGCGCCGGCAGTCGGCGTGTCACAGAAATCACCACCTTGTTCAGGGTTCGCGAGGCGCCTCGCCGCAGCCGGCGATCCCCTAGGGACAGCACCGTCGGCAGTCCATCGAAGACGCCGCATCCTGGTGGTCGAGGACAGCCTCGCGATCGCCGAGCTGATCGGCGAGAGCCTGGAGAGAGTTGGCTACGCCATCGTCGGTCCAGCCACGACTCTGCAAGCCGCTTGTGCGGTTGCGCGGACGGCCGAGTTCGACGGGGCCGTGCTCGACTTGAAGCTCGGCGAAGATCTCTGCCTTCCGATCGCCACCATCCTGAAAGCGCGCGGCATCCCCTTCGTTGTCCTGACGGGTTATCCGGTCAGGCTCGAATTTCCGGAATTCGAACCGGCTGCGTGGATCGCCAAGCCCATGCAGCGTGGCGTATTGGCCGAGGCCATCGACCGCATGGTTGCCCAGAGCGCAGCCGCCGCTGGCCCGGAAGAAGCACGGTCACACCAGGCGATCCGGCCCGGCAGGCAAGCCGCCTGCTCGACAGAGTCCATTTTCGATCCGCATCAATTTCAGCGTGGCGTAGAAAGCAGGAGTATTACCGTGAACGAGTGCATTACCGAGACGTCCGCCTCGACCATCGTCGGCTCTGCAGGCGTATTCACTGACAAAGCCAGCAGGGTCCGCGTCCTCCTCGTCGAGGGCGATCCCCGGACGCGGGCTACTCTGGCGGCCGTGCTGACGAGGCAGGGCTTCGAAGTGCAGAGCTTCGATGAGCATGACGGCCTGCCGCGTCAGGCCACGCGCCGCCCCGCGGCCGCGGAAAAGATTGCGTGTGGCAAGCTACTCCTCGACCCGGCCGAGCGGCGCGCCTGGTGGAACGGCGCCGAGGTGCTGCTGACGGTGGGAGAATTCAACATGGTCGTTCTGCTCGCCTCCAACCCCGGCAGGTGCCTCGACAACAGGACGGTCTACGATTGCCTGCGCTACAAGGGCTTCCAGTCAGGGCAAGGCGAAAAGGGCTTCTGGGTCAACGTTCGAAGCGCGATCCGGCACATTCGCAAGAAGTTCCGAGCGATCGACAGCACGTTCGACGAGCTCGAGAATGCCCGTGGGTTCGGCTACCGTTGGCGAAAGCCATCCTGACCAGAGGTCCCGTTTTGCACGGGGCAACGCCTGACGACGGGACGGGCGAGCACCCGTTTATCCCCAGAGATGTGCAAAATTGGCCATGGCAGGGCACCCTGATTGCGCCTAGGTTTCGACACCCAGGCGCCCACCCAGGCGCATCTTCGAAGGTCCGGTCCGCCACACGTGCCGGGCCTTCGTCCTTTCATGACCTGATGGGCAGGAGCCCGGCCACCCATCGCTTTCTGAAGCTGTTCAAGACGCCGCTCGACAAGTTCGCGGGGAACATCCTTGAGGTCTTCAAGCCGCCCAAGGCCGAAGGCGTGGATTTCGAGTTCGCGACGGGCAAGCGAACGGAGTTCCTGAACCTCATCGACCCGTCTCTCGCGAGCCCGGCTTGAAATCGAGCCTGCACATCGCGATCCGAAAGGGCGGCGCCAACGTCCATCTCGACCGCGAGGGCTTCGTCACCTCGACGAACGGCAGGATCACCTACGACCTGAAGCAGGTGATCAACCACCTCAGCACCGATCTCGCCTCGGACTACGTGCCCATCCTGGTGGCAAGCCTGACCGTGAAGGACGATGTCGGCCGGACCAGGTTCCAGGGCAACCTGACGGCCTGGCTGGAGGTTCAACCTGCCCGGGTCCACGGACCTCGGCGGGTCGCGACGCGGCACGACCGAGGGCATCGTGGGCTTGAGACTGTTCGGCATTTTCCAGGCCGGCGGAGGCTAGCCCTCAGCGCAGCGGCAGGGGGTACATCAGGCCGCCCTTGGTCCACAGCGCGTTGATGCCACGCTGGAACTTGAGGGGCGAGGCCATGCCGACGTTGCGATCGTAGCTCTCGGCATAGTTTCCGACCTGCTTGATCACGTTGTAGGCCCACTTGTCGTCGAGCCCGAGGGCCTTGCCATTGCCGGGGATCACGCCGAGCAGGCGCTGCACGGCCGGGTTCTTCGACTTCAGGGCCTCGTCCACGGTGGTCTGGAAGACGGCAAGCTCCTCGGCTTCGAACATGGCGTACTGCGTCCAGCGCACCACCGCGAGCCAGGCGTCGTCGCCGCGGCGCAGGTAGGGGCCGAGCGGCTCCTTGGAGATGATCTCGGGCAACTGGGCGAAGTCGGCGGCGTTGGCCCGCCCGACGATGGCTGCCGCCAGCGCGGAGGAGTCCTCGGTCACGGCCGTGCAGCGGCCGGCGAAGAAGGCCTCGTACATCAGATCCTTGTTGTCGAGGATGACCGGCGTGAATTTAAGCCCGCGGGCCTGGAACCAGTCGGTCGTGTTGCCGACGTGCGTGGTGCCCGCGGCCATGCAGATCGAATGGCCGCTCACCGCTGTCAGCGTCGAGATCCCCGACTTCCTCGCCACCGCGAAGGCCTGGCCGTCGTAGTAGTTGACCACACCGACCTGCAGGCCGAGGCCGGCGTCGCGCTGCAAGGTGAGCGTCACGTTGCTGGCCAGCAGGTCGAACGCGCCTGAACGCAGCTTGTCCAGCCGCTCCGAGGTCGACACCGCGACGAAGCTGACCTTCCTGGCGTCGCCCAGCACGGCCGCCGCAAGGGCGCGGCAGAAATCGACGTCGAGACCCGACCATTCCTTCGCGGCATTGACGAAGGAGAAACCCTGCGAGCGGCCGCTGACGCCGCACAGCAGCTCGCCGCGTTTCTTGATCGCCTCGATCGTCGATTGGGCAGCGGCCGGCAGGGCCGAAGAGACGGTGGCGAGCACCGCCACGGCCAACATGGCAAGTCTCAGCATTGGTCCCCCAAGTATTTTGCTTCCCCATCCCCAACGCTAGCGCGCACCAGGCGACTCTTCTGATCCCTTGAAGCACAGGTCGAGGCCGTCCATCAAACGACTACGCCCAAGAACAAATTGCATTCGACTCTCGGGCGTATCTCCATGTGCCCTTCATCCTTCCTGAAGGCCCGCGCCGCCCGCCGGCCACAAAGCGCCGCCATCCTTCGGCCCTGGAACGGTTGTGGCTTGCGGACGAAGGGGGTGATCCGTGACGCTCTTCAGGCGCAGCAATGACATCGAAGTCAGCAGCAGTCCGGAGTTCGACAAGGAGTACAACCCCGGAGAAACACCCGACCATGCAGGCATCTATCGATGCCGCGGATGTGGATGCGAGACCGTGGCCGATGCCTCCAAACCATTCCCGTTCGAGAACCATCCCAGGCACTCGCCGGCTCAAGGGACAATCCGATGGCGGCTGGCCGTCGCGGCACAGAAGGAACCGCACTAGCGGTGCGCTGCATCGGCCTCCTGCGCCAAGGCTTCGGAGGACAACCTTCGCTGCTGCGCAGCGAAGGTTGGCGGATGGGGTGGGATTCGAACCCACGGTGAGCGTGAACCCACGCCGGTTTTCAAGACCGGTGCCTTAAACCACTCGGCCACCCATCCGTGCCGAGCGAGCGATACTGGCGTTGGCCCGCGAAGCCAAGTCCTAGTTGAGCATTCCCAGAATCGCGGCGTCGACCCTGGCCTCGCGGTCGCGCTCCTCGAGGGAGCGTTTCACCTGCTTCTTGAAGCGGTCGAGGTCAGCGCCCGTGAGCTGGGTGCGTTTGATTCCCGGGAAGGTCAGCGGATTGACCGTACGGCCGTTGGCCACGATCTCGAAATGCAGATGAGCGCCGGTCGAGCGGCCGGTGTTGCCGACGAAGCCTACAAGCTCGCCCTGGCTCACCCGCGTCCCCGCCTCGATGCCCGGCGCGAAGGCCGAGAGATGGCCGTAGACGGTCGCCAGCTTGCCGGCATGCTCGATCTGCATCCAGTTGCCGTAGCGCCCGTTGGGCCCGGCGCCCGTCACGACGCCGTCGGCCGCCGCATAGATCTCCGTGCCGGTCACCGCGACAAGATCCAGCCCGTCATGCATGAACAACGGCCGCGGCTTGGGTGGCGGAGGAGGAGGCGGGGCCTCGACCTTGGGCGGCTCGGGAGGCTTGGCCATTTCCGGCGCCGGCTCGGGGTCGGGGCGGCGCCGGTGGAAATCGGGCCGGCCGGAGTCGAAGACATCGCGCGCACCGCCGAAGGCGGAGAGACCGCCCAGGGTCGGCCGGCGTGGCGGCGGCAGCGGCTCCTCCTTGGGCGGCGGCGGCGGTTCGGGTGGCGGAGCGGCGACGACCGGCGCTGGATCTGCGAGCGGTTCCATCGGCGCACCGGGCTTGTCGAGCGGATCGGGGCGCAGGCCGAAGCCTGACGAGACGTTGATGACATCGAGGGGCAGGCGCACCGCCGCGCTGCCAGCCGCCTCGCCGTTGGCGAGCCACAGCTGCTCGGCGCCGCCGTTGGGTCGGAAGCGATGCAGGGTGATCATGCCCTTGGCCGTCGTGCGCAGTTCCAGCCAGATCAGCTGCGCCGTACCGATCGGCGTGCCGTCAACCGTGAAGGGCTGGCGGTAGCGCACATGGAAACGATCGCCCGCGCCGACCTCGCGGTTGAGGTCGATCGTGCCGGGCAGGGCCTTGCGCATCTCGAGCACGACGGTCGCCGGCACACGCGCCTCGGCCAGCGACCAGGCAAACGTTTCGGCCACGACTCCCGCCGCGGCGATCTCGCGTGTGAAGGGCAGATGGGCAAGATGGCGCGCCGCGTCGTCGGCGCTGCCCAGCAGGCGCTCTTCCGAGGTGCGCGCCGTCTCGAAGGGCATGTCATCGTAGATGCAATCGTCAGCGGCGATGGCCGCGACGACCGAACTGCAGATCAGCGAAGCCGCAAGCGCCGTGGTGTGCGATGTCCTCTTCATGAGCCCCCAAAAACCAACAAAGGACAGACGGGCGCGACTGGGCAAGGCCGCGCCAAGACACGTTCGATCGTGATGTTCCCGCTCAACTGGAGGGTCGCCCCTCCGACTCCCAAACCGCTCCCACAAGCGGTGCTATTCGACTTCTAGCCGTATTTCTGTGCGCTTCGCCACCCTTGATGGTGGACAATTTGTCCGTGGCGCGAGCGGTAGCTCGGGGCGCGCGATGTCAACGGGAAAAATATCGCGAGACGCCAGTCACTTCGACGTCGTTCTTCGCAGTGACCATCATCGGCGGGAATTTGCCTGCTGGGGTGTGCGCTCAGGCGCCACGAGGACGCAACCGGAGGCGCCCGGGCCTTGCTCGCACGCCGCGCCTCTGGTGCAGATCGTGCCGTTTCCGCAATCCTTGAAGTATTCGGGATTGAGACAGGTGTTGCGGCTCGAGCAGACCCGGCCTTCGGCACAGCGCACGCCGCCGCACATCGGGCCGGTCGGTGACCCGCCGGTGCATCCGCCGCCCGGCGCACATTGCATTCCCGCCGCACAAGCCAAGCCGTTGGGGCATTCGATGTAGCTGTCGGGAATGCATTTTCCGGGCTGGCCCTTGCTCTCGCGGAAGCCCGGCTCGCAATAGTAACCGGGCACCGACGACGGCACGCTGCCCGGCAGGGCGTCGATGACGACGGCGCAATATCCCTCGAGCAGGCAGGCATTGCCTTTAGGACAATGGAAACCGTTGCCGCAATCGACCGCGCCATCTTGCGCCATCGATGGCGACGCGAACGGCAGGATGGACAGCACCAGCAAAGCGATCAGTCGCGCCAAGTCGGATCTCCCATGCTCGGCAATTCCGTGCAGTGTAGCCGCCAAGGCGGTAAAGCGTCCGCCACAAATCTTGCAAGGTCCCCAGTTACTTCTGTATCGTTCTTCATCCGCTCGCTCAGAAAGTGGGCCAATCATGATAAGCCGACGTCTTCTCTGTACCGCCCTGGCTCTCTCCCCGGCCACGGCTCTCGCACAAAGCGGCGATCCCAAGTTCGACGCCTTCCTGCGCACCATCCGCGCCGAGGCGCTGAAGTCTGGCGTCGACGCCGGCACGCTCGACATGGCCCTGGGCAAGGTCCAGGTGATCCCGCGGGTGATGGAACTCGCGCGCAATCAGCCCGAGTTCAAGATGACGTTCGACCGTTATCTCGAGATCGTGGTCTCGGACGAGCGCGTGAAGAACGGCCGGGCACGCCTGGCCGAGAACCGGGCGCTCGTCGAGCGCTTTGCCGGACCGGCCGGCATCCCGCCGTCGACCGTGGTCGCGCTGTGGGGCATCGAGAGCAACTACGGCAAGAACCTCGGCGACTTCGAGGTCATCGATGCGCTGGCGACCCTGGTCTACAACAACTTCCGCGCCCAGTTCTTCCGCCAGCAGCTGGTCGCCGCGCTGAAGATCCTGGCCCAGGGCCATGTCTCCTTCGACAACATGAAGGGCTCGTGGGCGGGTGCGATGGGGCAGTGCCAGTTCATCCCGACCAGCTTCCTCGCCTATGCCGCCGACGGCGATGGCGATGGCCGCATGGACATCTGGACCAACAAGGCCGACGTCTTCGCCTCGATCACGAACTATCTGCGCCGCGTCGGCTGGCGGCCCGGCGTGTCGTGGGGCCAGGAAGTGCCGGCCGGCACAGGGGCGGGGCAGGGGGAGCGCATCGTGCGGCCGGCCGGAGCGGGTGGGCCGACCTTCCTCACGACGGCGAACTTCCAGGCCATCCTGCGCTGGAATCAGTCGGATTTCTTCGCGCTCGCCGTCGGGCTGCTGTCCGACAAGATCGCCGCTGCCAGGTGAGACTGCCCGATTTTCCCAAGATGATGTATGATCAGGCAGCCATGCCCCTAGCCGTAGTCAGCCCGCGTACCGGTTCGATGCCCGCCGTTCGTGCTTTGGGGACATTGGTGCTGGTGGGCTGCCTGGCCGGCCTGCTTGCCGCCTGCGGATCGTCGAGCCGGGGCGGCTCCGGGGTGGCCCAGCGCGGCACGTACAAGGTCGGCGCGCCCTACAAGATCGACGGCGTCACCTATACGCCGACGGAGGAGTTCAACCGCACCGAAACGGGTGTCGCGTCGTGGTACGGGCCGGGGTTCCACGGCAAGTCGACGGCCAATGGCGAGCGCTATGACCAGAGCGAGCGCACGGCCGCGCATCGCACCTTGCAGATGCCGGCGATCGTGCGCGTCACAAATCTCGACAACGGCATGAGCACGGTCGTGCGCATCAACGACCGCGGCCCGTTCGCGCGCAGCCGCATCATCGACCTGTCGCGCACGGCGGCGCAGGAGCTCGACGTCGTCCGCAACGGCACGGCCCGGGTGCGCATCGACCAGCTGCCGGCCGAGAGCATGGCGGTGCGCGACGTCGCCATGGCAGGCGGCGGGCCAGCCGAGCAGAACGCGGCTGTGGCCCAGGTCGCCTCCGGTCAGCGCCCGGCGCCTGCAGCGACCGTGGCTGCCGCGCCGCCGCCGGTGCAGGCTCCGCCGCCAGCACAGGTTCAGCCGGTCGTCATACCGCCACAGCCTGCACCGCAGCCTCAGCCGGTGTGGCCGACGACGCCGCAGCCGCCATCGGCTGATACGCCGGTGGCCTACGGCAGCGGCCGGGGAGGAGGGGTCACCGTGGCCTCGCTCGCTTCCGGCGGCGTACCCGTCGCGACGCCTACATCAGCGCTTGCCGGCAGCAACTTCTATGTGCAGACAGGGGCCTTCTCGACGATGGAAAACGCCGAGCGCCAGCGCGGCGCGGTGCGCAGCTACGGCAGCTCGGAGGTTTCCCAGGCATCGGCCGGCGGACGCGACGTCTGGCGCGTGCGGCTGGGGCCTTATACGACCGCGGACGCCGCCGGCATCGTCGCCGACAGGCTGAAGCGGTCCGGCTATGGAGACGCCCGTGTTGTGTCTGAATGATCTTCTGCGCCGCCTGACGGTGATCCTCGCCGCGGCCAGCCTGGCGGGCGCGCCGCTCATCGTTCTTGCGCAAACCGAACAGCAGCCGACCAAGAAGCAGACCCAGCCGCAGCAGCAGAAGCCGCCGGCCAAGCCGCGCACGACCACGACGACGCCCAAGCCCAACACGCCGTCGGCCGCGGCCAAGACCGAGGCGCTGCCGCCGTCGCAGGTCGGCATCGGCACGCTCGCCAAGCAGGCCTTCATGGTCGATCCGCAGACCTCGACGGTGCTGCTGTTCAAGGATGCCGACAAGCCAATGCATCCCTCGTCGATGGCGAAGATGATGACGATCTACATCGCCTTCGAGGAGATCAATGCCGGCCGGCTCAAGCTCGATACGCGCTTCCGCGTCAGCGAGCGGGCGCGCAACATGGGTGGCTCGCGCATGTTCGTCGAGCTCGGCAGCGAGGTGTCGGTCGAGGATCTCATCAAGGGCATGATCGTGCTCTCGGGCAACGACGCCTGTGTCGTGCTCGCCGAGGGGATGTCGGGCAACGAGGACAGCTTCGCCGAACGCATGACCGCCAAGGCGCGCGAGCTCGGCATGACGGGCACGGTATTCAAGAATTCTTCGGGCTGGCCAGCCGAGGGCCAATGGACGACGGCGCGCGATCTCGCGGTGCTGTCGTGGCGCACCATCGAGGATTTTCCGAAGCTCTATCGCTACTACTCGGAGATGAACTGGACCTACAACAACATCAAGCAGGACAACCGCAATCGCCTGCTGAAGACCGTGCCGGGCACGGATGGCTTGAAGACCGGCCATACGGAAGAGGGCGGTTATGGCCAGGCGACGTCGTCGATCCGCGATGGCCGGCGGCTGATCCTGGTGGTGAACGGCCTGACCTCGATGGCCGAGCGCGCCCAGGAGACGGCGCGGTTGATGGAATGGGGCTTCCGTGAATCGACCAACACCACGGTCTTCCGCGCCGGCGACACGGTCGTGGAGGCGCCAGTCTGGTTGGGCTCGATGGACAAGGTGCCATTGGTCGTGGCCAAGCCGGTGCAGATCACCGCGCCTTCCGGTCAGACGGTGACGCCGCGCGTGGTTGCGCGCTTCGATGGCCCGATCGCCGCGCCCATCTCCAAGGGTGCGAAGCTCGGCACCGCCATCGTGACCTTGCCCGACAACCGGACCGTCGAATATCCGCTGGAAGCGGGAGCCGATGTCCAGCGCCAGGGCGTGTTCGGCCGCGTCACCACCATGATCCGGCACTATCTGTTCGGCTGGCTCTCGTGACGGAGAACGCCACGGGGCGTTTCATCACCCTCGAAGGCGGCGAAGGAGCGGGCAAGTCGACCCAGATCGCGCGGCTGAAGAGTTGGCTCGAGGGGCGCGGCCATCGCGTCACCACGACGCGCGAGCCCGGCGGCTCGCCGGGCGCGGAGATGATCCGCAAGCTTCTGGTCGAAGGCCCGGTCGAACGCTGGGACGGCACGACCGAGGCGCTGTTGCACTTCGCGGCGCGCCGCGAGCACCTGCGCTCGACGGTATGGCCGGCGCTGAAGCGCGGCGACTGGGTGGCGAGCGACCGCTTCGCCGATTCGACGCTCGCCTACCAGGGCTACGGTCACGGCATCGACCGCAGGATCTTCGAGCAGCTCTACGACGTCGCCGCCGGCTCGTTCCGGCCCGACCTCACGATCATCCTCGACCTGCCGGCCGAGACCGGGCTCAGGCGCGCGGCCGAGCGGCGCGGGACGGAGACACGCTACGAGAGCCTGCCGCATGACTTCCATGCCCGGGTGCGCAGCGGATTCCTCGAAATCGCCGCACGGGAGCCCAAGCGCTGCGTCGTGATCGATGCTACAGGAACGATCGATGCGATCGCCGGCGCGATCGCCGATGCGGTGAGGGACCGGCTGGGAGCCTGACGGATGGCGAGGGGCAAGGCGAGCGTCGACGCCAGCGAGCTGGAGAAGCTCGAATGGCCCTACGACTGGCCGCCGCCGTGGCGCAGCGAGCGGCTGCTGGGCCATGAGGCGGCGGAGAAGACGTTGCTCGCCGCCCAGCAGAGCGGTCGGCTGCACCATGCCTGGCTGATCTCGGGTCCACGCGGTATCGGCAAGGCGACGCTCGCCTGGCGCTTCGCGCGCTTCCTGCTGTGCGGGCAGCATGAGGCCGGCCTGTTTGGCGGCGGCCCGGAGAGCCTCGACGTGCCGGCCGATGCGCCGGGCCGTTCCAATTTCGACGCCCGCGCACACCCTGACCTCTTTCACGTCAGGCGCACGCTCAATACCGATACCGGCCGCATGCGCGCCGAGATCGCCGTCGATGACGTGCGTGACCTCGGCAGCCGCATGCGGATGACGTCGGGCGGCTGGCGCGTCGCAATCGTCGACGCCGCCGACGAGATGAACCGCAACAGCGCCAACGCGGTGTTGAAGATCCTGGAAGAGCCGCCGCCCAAAGCGGTGCTGCTGATCGTGGCGCATGCGCCGGGCCGGCTGCTGCCGACCATTCGGTCGCGCTGCCGAAGGCTGACGCTGCAGCCGCTTTCCGACGATATCGTGATGCGCCTGCTGGGCGACTACGCACCCGAGGTGAAGGAGCAGGAGAGGGTGGCCCTGGCGCGGCTCGCCGAAGGCAGCATCGGGCGCGCGCTGGAACTTGCCGGCTCGGGCAGCCTGGAACTCTACAGCGAAATGATTTCGGTACTGGCGACCTTGCCCGAGCTCGACATGGCGCGCCTGCACGGCTTCGCCGAGCGTTTCGCGCGCCGCGGCGAGGAGGCGAACGCGGCCTGGCGCTCGCTGAACTACCTGTTCGACGGCTGGCTAAAAGGTCTCACTCGCCAGTCGGCGCTGGGCGGAGAAGCTGCACCCGTCGTGCCGGCGGAGCGCGGTCTGCAGGCACGTTTGCTGGCGGCGGCCAGTCTTGATCGCTGGATAACGGCATGGGAAAAGGCCGCCGAACTGCTGTCAGGCGCCGACCGGGTCAATCTCGACCGCAAGCAGACGGTGCTGGGCAGCTTCCTCGTCCTCCAATCGGCGATGCGCTGAAGAATCGGTCATCATGTCGGGCCGCGGTACCTATTACGTCACCACGCCAATCTATTATGTGAACGACGTGCCCCATATCGGGCACGCCTACACGACGCTCGCCTGCGACGTGCTGGCCCGCTTCAAGCGGCTCGACGGCTACGACGTGCATTTCCTGACCGGCACCGACGAGCACGGCCAGAAGGTCGAGAAAGCAGCGGCCGCCGGCGGGCTTGCGCCGCAGGCCTTCACCGACAAGGTCAGCCAGTCGTTCCGCGACCTCGTCAAGACGATGAACTACAGCCCCGACAACTTCATCCGCACGACCGAGCCGCGCCATCACGCAGCCTCGCAGGCGTTGTGGGAGAAGCTTGTGGCCTCGGGCGACATCTATCTCGGCAAGTACGCCGGCTGGTACTCGGTGCGCGACGAGGCCTATTTCGTCGAGAGCGAGACCGAGGTCGTCGACGGCAAGCGTCGCGCGACGGCCTCCGGCGCCGAGGTCGAGTGGGTCGAGGAGCCGTCGTACTTCTTCAAGCTGTCGGCCTGGACCGACCGGCTGCTCGACTTCTACGAAAAGAACCCGCGCTTCATCGCGCCCGAGAGCCGGCGCAACGAGGTCATGAGCTTCGTGAGGGGCGGGCTGCAGGATCTCTCGGTGTCGCGCACCAGCTTCTCCTGGGGCATCCCGGTGCCGGGCGATCCCAAGCACATCATGTACGTCTGGCTGGACGCGCTCACCAACTACATCACCGAGTGCGGCTATCCCGACACCAAGGATCCGCTGTGGAAGTACTGGCCGGCCGACCTGCACATGGTGGGCAAGGACATCATCCGCTTCCATTGCGTGTTCTGGCCGGCCTTCCTGATGTCGGCCGGCGTGGCGCCGCCCGATCGCGTTTTCGCGCACGGCTGGTGGACCAACGAAGGCCAGAAGATCTCCAAGTCGCTGGGCAACGTCATCGACCCGGTGGAACTGGTCGCCACCTACGGCCTCGATCCGGTGCGCTACTTCCTGCTGCGCGAGGTGCCGTTCGGCAACGACGGCGATTTCCAGCGCCGCGCCCTGATCGGCCGCCTGAACGGCGACCTTGCCAACGCCTACGGCAATCTCTGCCAGCGCGTGCTGTCGATCGTGGCCAAGGGCGGCGGCGGCAAGGTGCCGGCCAAGGGCCCGATCGTCGACGCCGACACCGCCTTGCTCGACCGCGCCAAGGGCCTGCTGGCCACGGTGCGCGCCGAGCTCGATGAGCAGGCCTTCCATCGCGCCCTGACCGCGATCTGGGAAGTGATTGCCGACGCCAACCGCTACGTCGATGCGCAGGCGCCGTGGGCGCTCGCCAAGACCGATCCGGCGCGGCGCGACACCGTGCTGTGGGTGCTAGCTGAGACCATCCGGCGCGTGACCCTGCTGGTGCAGCCGTTCATGCCGGAGTCGACGGCCAAGATCCTCGACCAGCTCGCCGTCGCGGCGGGCGACCGGGCGTTCACGAGCTTCGACAAGGAACTGGTGTCGGGCACGGCGCTGCCGGCGCCGCAGGGCGTGTTCCCGCGCTTCGTCGAACCGGCGAAGGCTGCCAGCTGATGCTGATCGACAGCCACTGCCATCTCGATTTCCCCGAGCTCGCGACCGACGAGAGCGGCGTGCTGGCGCGCGCCCGCACCGCCGGCGTCGCGGGCATGCTGACCATCGGCACGCGCCTCGACCAGTTCGACAAGGTGCGCGCCATCGCCGAGCGCCACGGCAATGTCTGGTGCTCGGTCGGCGTCCATCCACACGAGGCCAAGGAGGAGGGGCAGCGCACGCCGGACCGCCTGATCGAGGCCGCGCGCCATCCCAAGGTCATCGGCATCGGCGAGACCGGCCTCGACTTCTACTACGAGCACAGCCCGCGCGCCGAGCAGGCTGAGAGCTTTCGCGCCCATATCGCGGCGGCGCGGAAGACCGGCCTGCCGCTGATCGTCCATACCCGCGACGCCGACAGCGAGACCGGCGACATCCTGGAGGAGGAATACGCCAAGGGCGCCTTCCCGGGCCTGATCCATTGCTTCAGCTCGGGCGCCGAGGTGGCACGCCGGGCGCTGGCGCTCGGCATGTACATCTCGATCTCGGGCATCGTCACCTTCAAGGCGGCCGAGGCCTTGCGCGCCACGGTGCGCGACATCCCGTTGGACCGCCTGCTGGTAGAGACCGACGCGCCCTACCTCGCGCCCGTCCCGAAGCGCGGCAAGACCAACGAGCCCGCCTTCGTCGCCCATACCGCAGCCAAGGTGGCCGAGCTCAAGGGCGTCGGCGTGGCCGAGCTCGCGGCCGCGACCACTGACAACTTCTTCCGACTGTTCGCCAAGGCGGAGCGCACCTCGTGCGGGTGACGATCCTGGGCTGCGGCACGTCGGGTGGCGTGCCAAGGGTAGGGGGCGAGGGCGGCAACGGCGAATGGGGCGCCGCTGACCCCAAGGATCCGCGCAATCGCCGGAGGCGGTGCTCCATCCTGGTGCAGGAACAGGGCAAGACGATCCTCATCGACACCTCGCCCGACCTGCGCTCGCAGCTGCTGGACGCCCAGGTCGAGCGCATCGACGCCGTGCTGTGGACCCACGAGCATGCCGATCAGGTCCACGGCATCGACGACGTCCGGCCCTACATGCTGCGCCAGGGGCCGATCGAGGCCTGGTCGGACGAGCGGACCTACCGGATCCTGCTGCAGCGCTTCAGCTACTGCTTTGCCGCCGAGGATGGTTTCTACAATCCGATCTACCGGCACCACCGCATCGACGGCCCCTTCGTGGCCGCCGGACTGCCGGTGCGGCCGTTCGTGCAGGACCACGGCATCGCCACGTCGCTCGGCTTCCGCTTCGGCCCGTTTGCCTATTCCAATGACTGCGTGACCCTGTCCGACGCCGCCCTGGAGACCATGGCAGGGGTCGAGGTGCTGGTCGTCGACGCCATGCGCTACCGCCCGCATCCCACCCACGCCCATCTCGACCGCGCCCTGGAATGGATCGCGCGGATTGCGCCCAAGCGGGCTTTTTTGACCAATCTCCACGTCGACATGGACTATGCTGAACTCGATCGACTGACGCCGGCCCATGTCCAGCCCTGCCACGACGGGTTGGTCATTGAAGTGAATGGAGAATAATCCATTATTATCAGACGATTGGACGCCGATAATAAACTGACGGATGAAGCGAGACAAAAGGAGTCCGGTCGCCGCTTGTTCCTGTTGGCGGGTCTCGGCGCCTACTTTGCCGGTTTTCCGGCCCGTGCCGCGGACCTCGATGCCGGCGGGCTGACGTTCAGGGACTTCGCCGTCAACGACAACGGGGCGAGCTTCAACCGTATCGCCAGCGGGCCGAACCAGGTGTCGTCGCGGGTCGCCGTCGTCGACAGCGCCCAGGGGCTCGCCCGGGTGCAGTTCGGCTCGATCAAGGTCGAGCTGGCATTGCCGCTGGGCTGGCAGGCGACCGAGGACTGGGAGCGGGGCGTCGCCTACAGTGGTGACAAGCGCTACCGCCTGATCGTCTGGCGCGTCGATTTCGCCTTCGAGGGCGTCAAGGACGCCGAGCACTATGCCGCCACCAAGACTGGCTCGATCCAGGCGCGCCGCCCTAGCATCCAGGCCCAGGCCCGCAAGCTCGGCGACGGGACCTTCCTGATCGTCTACGAGAACGCACCCAAGGGCCCAGGCGACAGCGAGGCGCGCACTGTGTTCGACCTCGTAACGCAGCGCCCGGGCAATCCAAAGGAGGGCATCCTGATGACCCTCGGCGTACCGGCGAGCGACGCCGCGCGTGGCTTAAAGCTCCTGGCTCTCTTAAAGCAAAATATGCGGATTAACTGGTAATGCTCTGATATTTATATTCTATATATATTTGTCATAATATATATTATACGATAATCGGAGTTGAGGATAAGCGTCATGGCGTCCGAACGTCCCACGGCGGACTCACTGCCCCGCGAGCCGATGGCCCGCCTGCTCGCCGTCATGGCCTGGCTGCGCGACCGCCGGCACGGCTGCCCCTGGGACATCGACCAGACCTTCCGGACCATCGCGCCGTACACCATCGAGGAAGCCTACGAGGTGGCCGACGCCATCGAGCGCGACGACCTCCCGGCGCTCAAGGAAGAGCTGGGCGACCTCCTGCTGCAGGTCGTCTACCACTCCCAGATGGCGAGCGAGACCGGCGCCTTTGGCTTCAACGAGGTGGCCGAGGCCGTGGCCGACAAGATGGTCGACCGGCACCCCCATGTATTCGGCGACGCCAAGATCGACACCGCCGAGGCCCAGACCGTCTCTTGGGAGGCCCGCAAGGCGGCCGAGCGGGCCGCCAAGGGCAAGGAGCCGGCCGGCACCCTGGACGGTGTGGCGCGGGCCCTCCCCGCCCTGTTGCGGGCCGAGAAGATCCAGAAGCGGGCGGCCCGGGTCGGCTTCGACTGGAAGAAGACCGGGCCGGTGATCGACAAGATCGAGGAGGAGCTGGGCGAACTACGGGCCGAGCTGGCCGCCGGCACGGTCGACCAGGAGCGCCTGACCGACGAGCTGGGCGACGTCCTGTTCGCCGTCGCCAACCTCGCCCGGCATTGCAAGATCGATCCCGAGGCAGCGCTGCGCGCCACCAACGACAAGTTCGAGCGCCGCTTCCGCCACATCGAAATGCGCCTGGCCGAGGTCGGCCGCAAGCCCGCCGACGCGACGCTCGAGGAGATGGAAGCGCTGTGGCAGGAGGCAAAGACAAAGGCCTGACGCACGGCGCCGGCTGCCGAAGGTTGTCATCCCGAGCGTA
>Ga0081539_10003000_pt1 | contig 22027 bp, 18 predicted proteins | sample TabmetS4T2R2_FD_71023 | JGI IMG/M metagenome (GOLD analysis project Ga0081539, IMG submission 71023) | Tabebuia heterophylla rhizosphere microbial communities from the University of Puerto Rico - S4T2R2 | ecosystem: Host-associated > Plants > Roots > Rhizosphere ...
TGCCTACGCAGTCGAGGAGGCGGGCGACTGCCTCGGGCCGCGCTCGCTCGAGGAGGCCGTCCTCGAGGGCACGCTCGCCGCGCGCCGCGTAGCCGAGCGTGCCGCGACGCCCGCGACTGCTACCCCGTAGCGGCGATCTCGGCGCACGTCGCGATCCAGACGTCGTCGTGCGACCGGACGAACTCGATCAACCGGTCGAGGAAGCGCAGGCGGCTCGGGCGACCGATCACCTGCGGGTGCATCGTGAAGATGCACGTCCCGCCGAGGTCGCGGATGCCGAGAAACTCCTCCTCCCAGAGCGTGCGGACGTGCTCGGTCGTGGCGATCGTCTTCGTCCAGTCGCTCGGGCCGAACCAGAAGTGCGCCGCGTCGTCGAGGAGCCACTGCACCGGCAGCTCGACGAGCCCGTTCTCGTGTCGGTAGGGACGCAGGTCGTCCATCAGGTTCGACGAGTAGCGGAACCCGTGCGCGCCGAGGAGTCCGAGCGTGTGCGGGCTGAAGTCCCAGGACGGTGAGCGATAGCCGGCGACGTCGGCGCCGAAGCCCTCCAGGATCACCTTTGCACGCACGATCTCGTCCTCCTCTTCCTCGCGTGAGAGCGTGCTCGGGGGGCGGTGGGTATAGCCGTGGTGGGCGAGCTCGTGCCCGGCGGAGACGATCTCGGCGACGCGCTCGCCGTGGCGCTCGGCGACGCGGCCGGGTACGAAGAAGGTCGCACGGACGTCGTGCCGGTCGAGCAGCTCCAGCAGCAGGGGTACGGCGACCTTCGCCCCGTACGTCCCCTGCGACAGGACCCCGGGGCGACCGGCGTTCTCCGGATGCGCGAGCCACACCTCCTCGGCGTCGAAGTCGAACGTGAAGGCGACGGCGCAGCGGGCCCCGTGCGGGAGCGTCACGACGGGTGGGTTTACTCGGTGCGCGCCGAAGCGTCAAGATCTGCGCCGCGATGGCGCTGTCCGAGCGAGAGCAGGAAGTCACCGAGGCAATCGCTGCCGGAGAGGGCGAGCTCGTCGAGCTCACCTCCGCGCTCGTCGGCTTCGACACGACGGCGCGCGAGGTCGGCGACCCGGCGCGCGACGAGGCGGCGCTCCAGGACTACCTGGCCGAGCGGTTGCGCGCAGCCGGGGCCGAGGTCGACGTCTGGGAGCCGGACGCCGAGGAGATGGCCGGAAAGCCGCTCGTGCCGCCCGGGCTGGACTTCGCAGGGCGGCCACAGCTCGCGGCGCGATTCTCGGGGAGCGGGAACGGTCGCAGCCTTCTCCTGAACGGGCACATCGACGCCGTGTCCGCCGAGCCGAAGGACCAGTGGACGAGCGACCCCCACCGGGCCGAGGTTCGCGACGGCAAGCTCTACGGCCGCGGCTCGGCGGACATGAAGGGCGGCGTCGCGGCGATGACCTTTGCGGCCGAGGTGCTCGCGCGCCTCGGGATCCGACTCGCCGGCGATCTCCTCGTCACGACGAACACGGACGAGGAGTCCTCGGGGGCGGGCGGGATGGCGCTCGTCCAGCACGGGCTCCGGGCGGACGGCGGGATCGTCACCGAGCCGACGAGCTTCGAGGTCTGGGTCGCGTGCCGCGGTTCGACCTACGCGAAGATCACCGTCCCGGGTCGGCCCGGTCACGCAGAGACGCACCAGCCTCACTGGCGCGAGGGGGGAGCCGTGAACGCGATCGAGAAGGCGACGATCGTGCTGGAGACGATCCGCCGGCTGCGCGAGGAGTGGTCCTCGAACGGCGGGGACAGCCATCCCTACCTCTCTCCGGGGAACATGGTTCCCGCCGTCATCGCCGGCGGCGAGTGGGTCGTCACCTACCCGGCCTCCTGCCGGATCTCCGCCGGGGTGATGTTCCTCCCTGAGCAGGGCGACGAGGAGGGATGGGGCACCGAGGTGGAGCGCGAGGTCACGGAGCGCATCCGGTCCGACGCGGCCGCAGCCGACGACTGGCTGGCCGAGCATCCGCCGGAGATCGAGTGGGGAACGCCCGTCCCGGCGATGGAGATCCCGCCGGACGATCCGATCGTCGGAACGACGTCGGAGGCGGCCGCCGACGTCGGTCTGACCACTCGGCTCTGGGGCCTCGACTCGTGGTACGACGGCGCGACGTACACGCTTTTCGCCGGCACGCCGTCGATCGCGTTCGGCCCCCGCTCGATCGACACCGCCCACCGGATCGACGAGTTCGTGCCGGTCGAGGACCTCGTCGCGTGCGCGCAGGCCATCGGCGTGGCGGCGATGCGTTTTTGCGGAGAGGCGTCGTGATCCCCGAGCTTCCCGCCGAGGTGCGCGAGCTGAAGGCGCGCGCGCGCCGCTTCCTCGAGGAGGAGGTCTACCCGCTCGAGGCCCGGATCGCCGAGACCGGAGAGATCGACGCCGCCGCCTACAAGGCGTTGAAGGCGAAGGCTCGCGAGCAGGGGTTTGCGGGGATGAACGTCCCGCCCGAGCACGGGGGCCCGGGGTGGCCGATGCTCGCGATGGTCGCCCTCGAGGAGGAGGCGGGAAGGGCGACGAACGGGCTCGGCTTCACCGTCGCCGAGCGAGCGCCTGTCGAGCTACTCGAGATGGCGAGCCCCGAGCAGCTGGAGCGCTACGTGCTACCCGTCTTCCGGCACGAGCGGATGGAGGCATGGGCGGTGACCGAGCCGGGCGCCGGCTCCGACGTCTCCGGGCTTGCGGCGACCGCGACGCGCGACGGTGGCGACTGGGTCCTGAACGGCGAGAAGTGGTTCGTGACGGGGGGCGAGAAGGCCGACTTCTTCCTCGTCGTCGCGAACGGCCCCGACGGCCAGGAGCTCTTCTTCGTCGACAAGGGGACGCCCGGGTGCGAGGAGGTCCGCACGCCGCGCTTCATGCACGATCCCTACGTCTACCACCACCCCGAGCTCCGTTTCACGGACTGCCGTGTGCCGGAGGCGAACCGCGCGCCCGGGAGCGGCAACGAGGCGGCGAAGAAGTGGTTCGTCGTCGAGCGGATCATGATCGCGGCACGCTGCTGCGGTGCCGCCCAGAGACTGCTCGACGAGGCGACGGGGTGGGCGAAGGAGCGTGAGGCCTTCGGGAGCCCGATCGCCGAGTTCCAGGCGGTTCAGTTCATGCTCGCCGACTCGCTCACCGAGCTGCTCGCGGCGAGACTCATGACCTACTACGCGGCGCATGCCTTCGACGTCGAGCCCGACCCGAAGATCGTCCACGGGAAGGTCGCGATGGCGAAGCTCTACGCGTCCGAGATGGCCGGCCGCGTCGCCGACCGGGCCGTCCAGATCTTCGGCGGGCGCGGTTACATGGCGGAGAACGTCGCCGAGCGCCACTACCGCGAGGTTCGCGTCGACCGGATCTGGGAGGGCACGAGCGAGATCCAGCGCCTTATCGTCGCGCGCGGGCTCCTGAAGCGTGGCGCGGAGGCGTACACGTCGTGACCGGGCGCTGGTCATCCGCTCGGTTGGCGGACATCCCGACCGACCGCACGGCGGAGTGGTGGCAGCAGTGGTCGCGGACGCCGGACTACGGCGCCGGCTGGCACGCGATTCGAAAGCACTTCGGGATCGAGGGCTTCGGCGTGAACGCCGTCGAGGCCGACGAGGGTGAGGAGCTGATCGTGCCGCACACCGAGGTCGGCTACGGCGACCAGGAGGAGCTCTATTACCTCGTCGCCGGCCGGGCGCGTTTCGTGCTCGACGGAGAGGAGGTCGAGCTCGGTGCAGGAGAGCTTCTCTACCTCCGGCCCGAGGTCGAGCGGGAGGCGACCGCGCTCGCGACGCCGACACTCCTCTTCATGGTCGGAGGCACGCCCGGGAAGCCGTACCAGGACTGGGAGGAGATGTGATGACGGAGCTCGCGGCCGCGCTCGAGCAGGGCTGGACGCTTCCGGCCGAGTGGTACTCGGATCCGGGGATCTACCGGAGGGAGCGCGAGCGGGTCTTCCGCTCGACCTGGCAGTACGCGGGGCCGACCGCCTGGGCGCACGAGCCCGGCGACTACTTCGCCTCGTTCGCCGGACACGTGCCCAAGCTCGTCGTTCGCGACGAGGAGGGAGCGCTCCGCGCGTTCGTCAACGTCTGCCGCCATCGCGGGCATCTCGTCGCGACGGGTCGGGGCCGCAGGCAAACCCTGCAGTGTCCGTACCACGCGTGGACGTACGGGCTCGACGGCTGCCTCCGGAATGCGCCGCGGAGCGAGCGCGAGCCCGGCTTCGACAAGGACGCGTTCGGGCTCCTGCCGGCCGCCGTCGAGTCCTGGGGGCCGCTCGTCTTCGTCAATCCGGATGCCGAGGCGGCTCCGCTCGCCGAGACCCTCGGCCGGCTACCCGACGTCGTGGGCGGCGGCGGGCTCGATCTCGATGCGCTCGAATTTCGCGACCGGCAGGAGTTCGAGATCGCGGCGAACTGGAAGGTCGTCGTCGAGAACTTTCTCGAGTGCTACCACTGCCCGGTCGCCCACCCGAGCTTCAGCGAGCTCATCGACGTCGACCCGGACGCGTACAAGCTCTCGTCGAACGGCCTCTACTCGAGCCAGGTCGCGCCGGTGCGGAGCGCTGCAGTCGCGCGGGCGGACGATGCGCCGTACGACCCACGCGGCGAGGTCACGGAGAGCCAGTTCCACTACCTCTGGCCGACGTTCACCCTCAACGTGCTTCCGGGGCCGGCGAACATGTCGGCGCTCCTCTTCCTTCCGGACGGGGTGGAGCGGACGCGCTCGATCATCGACTACTTCTTCGCTCCGGATGCCGACGAGGCCGTCGTCGAGGAGATGATCGCCTTCGGCAACGTCGTCGGGAGCGAGGACACGGAGCTCGTGAAGTCGGTGCAGCGCGGGCTCGACTCCGGGATGGTGCCGCAGGGCCGGCTCCTGCTCTCGAGCGAGCACCTGATCCAGCACTTCCAGCGCCTGGTCTACGACGCGCTCAGGTAGCTACCGCCTCGTCTGGAGGGGACATGACCCGGTGCCAGGCACGCGTAACGAAAGTGTGCCGACCGACCTCGGGCGGGTCTAACCACAATTCATGCGGTGTGCAGGCGGCTTTCTACCGCGGGACATCGCCTGAACGGACATGGCCGGTGCCAGGCACGTGTAACGAAAATCAGCGCTTCGGCGCGTGCTCGAGGGCGGGCAGGTAGCCCTCCTGCTCGAGCCAATGGCCGCCGTCGATGGTCAGGTTCGCTCCGGTCACGTAGTCGGCGTACGGTGAGCAGAGCGCGGTCGTCCACCAGGCGACCTCCTCGACGGTCGCGAGCCGTCCGAGCGGGACGGTGGCTTCGATGCGCTCGCGGTCCTCGGGCGTGGGCCAGAGGGCTTGGCCGGCGCCCTCGGTGTCGGTCGGGCCCGGGGTGATCGTGTTGATCCGGATCCCGCGCGGGGCCCACTCGACCGCGAGCGTCCGTGTCAGCGCGAGAAGACCTGCCTTCGCCGCGGCCGAATGCGCCGTTCCGGGCCCGCCGGTCCAGGCGTAGCTCGCCAGCACGCTCAGGATCGCGCCGCCCTCGCCCTGGGCGATCATCTGACGCGCGGCGGCTCGAGAGCAGAGGAAGCCGCCGTCGAGGACGATCGAGACGACGGCGCGCCAGCCGTTCGGAGAGAGATCCTCTGCGCGCGCGACGAAGTTGCCCGCGGCGTTGTTCACGAGCACGTCGACGCGGCCGAACTCGCCGACCGCGGCGGCAACGAGCGCGTCGACCTGATCCGGCTGGCGGACGTCCGTCGGCTGGGCGAGCGCCCGTCCGCCCGACTGCTGGACCAGGTCGACCGTCTCGGCCAGCGGCTCCGGACGCCGGCCCGCCACGACAACGGCGGCGCCGAGGCGGGCGAACTCGACCGCCATGGCGCGACCCATCCCGGTGCCGCCGCCGGTGACGAGCGCGACGCGCCCGTCGAACGTCCGCTCAGCGAGCATCCGGCGATTCTCCCAGGATCACGCGCGCATCGAGCCCGACCGCGCCGGCCGGCAGCACGAGGAGTGGGTTCACCTCGACCTCGGCGATCTCGGGATGCGCGGCGGCAACCTCCGAGACGGCGACCAGCGCCCTCGCCGCGGAGTCGACGTCGAGAGCCGGGCGTCCGCGCGCACCTGCGAGGAGGGGAGCGCCCCGGAGCGAGGTGACGAGCTTTCGCGCCTGCTCGAAGGTCGTGGGCGCGAGCGCGACCGCGACGTCGTCGAGGATCTCCGCGTACAGGCCTCCGACCCCGACCATGGCGATCGGGCCGAAGCGGAGGTCGCGCCGCGCGCCGACGATCAGCTCGAGCCCGTCCGCGACCGGCGCCATTCGCTCGACCGAGAACGCGGGTGGGTGCAGCCGCGCGACCAGGTCCTCGACGATGCCTTCGAGTCGGGCGGCGTCCTCGATCCCGACGACGACGCCGCCGGCGTCGGACTTGTGCAGGCGGCCCAGCGCCTTCACGACGACGGGATAGCCGAGCTCCGTGGCGGCCGTGACGGCCTCGGCCGCATCCGCGACCGCACGTCCCGGCGAGAACTCGACGCCGGCTTTGCCGAGCAGTCGACGTGCGTCCCAGTACCCGTCACCGTCGAGCGGAGCGGCCGCAGGAGGGAGCTCGGGAACGCGCCCCGGTGCCTGCCGGTCGAGGGCCAGCCGGGCGAGCGCGGCTGTCACGGCCTCGACCTCGCGATACACCGGGATGTCGCCCTTGCGCAGGGCGAGTCCCGGCGGCGAGTCCCAGTACATCGTGTGCGCGAAGAGGGCGCGGCCCGTCTCGTCGACGGCGCGGACGAGTCGCTCCGCAACGTCGACCTCCTGGGCGAGGAACTCGTGCGCGTACGCGCTGTAGCCGCCGAAGTAGCCGGTGAGGAGCACGGTGTCCACCTCGCCGGAGCGGAGCAGTGCGCGGCAGACCCGCTCGAAGTTCGAGATGTCTTGCTCGCCTCCACCCGCGAAGTCGATCGGGTTCCGCGTCGCAGCGGTCGACGGCAGGATCTCCGCCAGCTCGCCCGAGAGCCGGTCCGAGAGGAGGGGCAGCTCGAGGCCGGCGGAGATCGCCAGATCCGTCGTGACGACGCCGTGCCCGCCCCCGTCGGCGACGATCGCCGTGCGCGGGCCGGCGGGGAGCTGCCGGGCGAGGACGGCTTGCGCGAGATCCACGAGCTGCTTCGGCGTGCGGGCCCTGTAGATGCCCGCCGCGCGGCACGCGGCGTCGATCGCGGCCAGGTCGCTCACGAGCGCCCCGGTGTGCGAGCGTGCGGCGCGGGCGCTCGCCTCGCTCGCTCCGACCGTCAAGAGGAGGACGGGCTTGCCAGCCGCGGCGGCCGCCCGGGCCAGCGCTCGCCCGTCGCGGAAGTCCTCGCAGTAGAGGGCGATCGCCCGCGTCGGCTCGTGCTCGGCGAAGTCCGCGATCAGCTCGGCAGCCTCCAGGTCGGCCTGGTTTCCGAGCGAGACGAAGCGGGAGAAGCCGAGCCCGGCCGGCTCCGCCAGCCGTCCGATCTCGAGCGCGAGGTTGCCACTCTGCGAGATCAGCCCGATCGAGCCGGGCTTGAAGTCGTTCGAGACGAGGTCGAGCTCGGTCGCCGCGTCGTAGATCCCGAGGCAGTTGGGGCCGACGAGCACGGCGCCGGCCGCGCGCACCCGCGCGGCGAGCTCGCGCTCGCGTTCCTGCTCGGCGCCGCCGCGCTCTCCGAGCCCCGCCGTGATACCGATGAGCGCGCGCGCTCCGGCGGCGAGGGAGTCCTCGACCGCCTGGTCGAAGCCGGCCGCGGGGACGGTGAGGGCGACCAGCTCCGGCGGCTCCGGCAGCTCGGCCAGCGTCCGATACGCGCGCCTTCCGAGCACCTCGCCGCCGTTTCGGTTGACGAGGAAGACGGAGCGGCGATGCTCGCTCCGAAGTGCCCCGCGCCCGAGCCAGTGGCCCCACTTCGCCGGGTCGTCCGAGGCGCCGACGACGGCGACCGACTTCGGATCGAAGAGCGGGCGGAGATCCCGGCTCACGCGTCGAGCAGGCGCCGCGAGATGATCAGCCGCTGGATGTCGGAGGTGCCCTCCTCGATCTCCTCGAGCTTCGCATCCCGCATCCACTTCTCCACTGGGTACTCCCGTGAATAGCCCCAGCCGCCGAGGGTCTGGACGGCCGCCCAAGTGCACCACATCGCCGTCTCCGAGGCATGGAGCTTCGCCATCGCGGCCTCGAGCGCGACCGGCTGTCCGGCGTCCGCCTTTCGTGCCGCGCGGTGGACGAGCAGGCGCGAGGCGTCGACGCGCACGGCCATGTCGGCGAGCCGGAAGGCGACGGCCTGGTGCTGGGCGATCGGCCGGCCGAACTGCTCCCGCTCCTGCGCGTACTCGACCGCGTACTCGAGCGCCGCACGCGCAAGCCCCGTCGCCGCGGAGCCGAGCACGATCCTGGATATGTCGAACGTGTGCATGAGACCGCGGAACCCCTGCCCCTCTTCGCCGAGCCGGCGATCCTCCGGTAGGAACGCATCGGAGAGGAACATCTCCGCGTTCACGATCGCGCGCTGTCCCATCTTCTTCATCGGCGCGCCGAACGTGACGCCGTCGTCGCCCTTCTCGACGACGAAAGCGGTGATGCCTCGGGACCGGGAGCCCGGCTCGACGGTTGCGAAGACGACGTAGAAGTCGGCTACGCCGCCGTTCGAGATCCAGGTCTTCTGGCCGCGGAGCCGGTAGCCGCCGTCGACCCGCGTCGCGACCGTCTCGATCGCCGCCGCGTCCGACCCGACGCCGGGCTCGGTCGTGGCGAGCGCGCCCAGCTTCGGCTTCTCGCCGCAGAGCGGCTCGATCCAGCGCCGCTTCTGCTCGTCCGTGCCGAGCGCGAGGACGGGCTTCGCGAAGAACCCGTTCGACGTGATCAGGTTGCCGATCCCCGAGCAGCCGAAGCAGAGCTCCTCCTGCACGACGCACTGCGTGAAGCAGTCGCCGATGCCCCCGCCTCCGTATTCGTCGGGGAGCATGTACGCGGCGATGCCGATCTCGGCCGCCTTGTGGAAGACCTCCCACGGCATCTCGGTGTCCGCCTCGTCGACGTCGCGGGAGATCGGCCTGATCTCGCGGGCGGCGAACTCGCGGCAGACACGCTGAATCTCGCGCTGCTCGTCGGAGAGGGCGAAGGGATCGGTCGCGGTGGCGCTCACGCCGCCATCCTCGCATCGACCTCGCCGGCCAGCCGGGCGAAGCGCACGCGGTTGACACCCGGGCCTGCGGCGAGCAGCGAGATCACGGTCGAGCGCTCGCGCCACGCGGCGAGAAACGTCGGCTGCTCCTTTCGGCAGCTGCCGCACCGGGCGAGCGAGAAGAGGAGCGCGGACTCGCCGAGCGGCAGCGGCTGCTCGCTCCGCGAGCGGCCGAGAAAGTCGTCGGGGTGCGTCCGGATCCAGCCGAGGTAGCGATCGGCGCCGGCGGGCGACGCAAACCGAAGCCGCCGCGCCACGACGTGCTCGAACGTCCGCGAGTGCCCGGCGAACTCCCGCTCGGCGCCGGACTCGTACTCCGCCTGCTCGAGCACACGCGCTAGCTCGTTCGGGCGGTAGGAGTCCTTTGCCAGCGCCTGCTCGTCGAGGGTCCGCTGGGACGACGCCAGACCGGGCAGGACGTCCGGGACGGGCCGGGACCCGCGCTCCGCGGCCGCCCCGCCGCAGCCCGCGAGCGCGAGCAGCGCGAGACCGGCGAGCACCGCCCGCACTACCGCCCTCCGCGGGCCGGGGCCACGCGGGCAGCCGGACGCAGCTCGACGGCCAGCAGGGTCGCGAGGCAGATCGCGGCGAGCAGGAGGTAGGAGGCGGCGTCGCTCGTCGCATCGGCCAGCGCGGCTCCGAACGCCGACCCGGCCACGTGCCCCGGAGCCCAGGCGAGGTTGAGGATCGCGACGCCGAGCGCGTGCTCGAGCCCGGCGTCCTCGGTGCCCTCGGAGAGAATGACCATCCCCGGCACCCAGAAGAACCCGTAGGAGACGAGCGTCGCCACGACGATGACGACCGCGAGCCAGCGCTCGTCCATCCACGGGAGAACGAGCGAGAAGATGACGGCGAGCGTGAGGCCCGCTCGGACGGGCGCGAGCCGTCCGCGGGCGTCGGCCCAGCGCCCGAGCAACGGGTTCGCCGCCGTCTCGATCGCCGTCGAGACGAGCCAGATGACGCCGATCCCGAGCGCGCCGAAGCCCACGGCGGCCAGGTGGAGGGGCGCGAGGACGGCGATCGCGCCGAAGAGGAGCGCGGCGAGCGTGATCAGCCAGAAGCCGAAGGCGACGCGCGGGCTGCGGATTGCCCGGAGCATGTCGCGGAGCGGCTGCGGCTCCTCCGGCTTCTCGGCCGGCGTCGTCCAGGCCCACGCCGCGAGAGCGAGGCCGAGCGCTGCGACCGCCGAAAACGCGGGCGCCGTGCCGAAGAGCGAGGCGGCGCCGCCCAGGACGGGGCCGAGGAGCGCCCCGCCCACGGCCGCGCCCATCGCGGTTCCGATCACCTGACCGCGGCGCTCCCGCGGCGTCGCGGCGACGAGCCACGCGAGCGCGCCGTTCCACGAGAGCGAGCTCCCGACTCCCTGCCCGAAGCGCGCGGCGATCAGCGCCCACGAGCTCGTGGCGAAGCCGAAGGCGACGCTCGTGCCGATCATCAGCGCGAGCCCGAGGAGGACCGCCGTCCGAACACCGGCGCGCGAGGCGACCCAGCCGGCCGGCAGCGCGCAGATGACGCCGCCCGCCGCGTAGGCAGCCGTCAGGACGCCGGCGGCGGTCTTCGAGAGGCCGAACTCGTCGGCGTAGTGCGGAAGGAGCGGTGTGAGCGCAGCGAAGAAGATCGTGTCCACGAGGACGATCGCGCTGCAGAGCAGGAGTAAGCGGCGGCCGGACGGTCCCATCGGCCTACCATAGTCCGCCCAACGCGACCGTAATCGCCTCCCCGTTGACCCCGCTCGCCTCCTCGCTCGCGAGGAAGGCGATCGTCGCGGCGACCTCTTCCGGTGTCACGACCCGCCCGGCCGGATACGCAGCGCCCCGCTCGGCCCAGACCTCGTCCACGGTCAGGCCGCGGCGCTCGGCCTCGCGCGCCGCCGACCGGTCCGCCATCTCCGTCCGCACCCAGCCGGGGAGGACCGCGTTACACGTCACGCCGTGTGCTCCCACGTCCTGCGCGGTCGAGCGCATGAGCCCGATCAGCCCGTGCTTCGAGGAGTCGTACGCCGACTCGGCGCGGCCGCCGATCTGGCCGGCGGTCGAGCTGACCATGACGATCCGACCCCAACCGCGTTCGATCATGTCCTTCGCGGCAAGCCGCGTGAGGTGGAAGGGCCCGTCGAGGTTGACGGCGAGCGTCTGGCGCCACACCGAGGGGTCCTGCTCCCAGATCACCCGCTCGTCGGCGGATCCGATGCCGGCGTTGTTGACGAGGATCTCGATCGGGCCGAGCCGTTCGTGCGTCTTCTCGACGATCCGGCGGCAACCCTCCTCCGTCGCGACGCTCTCGGCGACGTACGGAAGCCCGAGCGCCTCGAGCTCGCTCTCCGTCCGCGAGACGGCCATCACGCTCGCCCCGCCCTCGGCGAGCGCCAACGCCGTGGCGCGACCGATCCCGCGGCCCGCTCCGCTGACGAGCGCGACGCGCCCGGTCATGCGCGGGTGACCTCGAGGACGTAGGCGAGCATGAGGTCACGATCGCCGATCGTGAGGTGGTAGGCGTCGGAGAGCTGCTCGACGCGGTCGATCTGCGCCCGGTTTTCCTCGAAGTGCGCGCCGAAGGGGAAGAAGCCGAATTCGGCGACCCGGGCCTGCAGCCCGAGCGACTCGACGAGCGCCTCGGTCCGCTGCTGGCTCAGGATCGAGAGCTGGAGCACGTATGCGACGCCGTCGTCGGCGAGCGCGGCCGGCAGAAGGGAGAGGAAGTGGTCGAGCAGGCTGCGGCCCCAGTAGTCGAGCGGGCGGTGACCGCTCGGCTGCGCGAACGGGTCGACGGGCGTCTGGTACAGGCTCGCGACGACGACCTCGTAGGCGGCTTCGGGCTCCCAGGCGAAGAGGTCGACGGTCTCGCCGTCCACCCGGTCTGCGACGTCGTTCCGGAACGCGTTCGCGAGCGTGTTCGCCACGGCGGCCTTGTCGATGTCGACCGCGTGGACACGCTCGGCCCCGTTCAACGCGAGCTGAACGGTGAGGATCCCGCAGCCGGCGCCCGCGTCCAGGCAGCGCTTCCCCGCTCCGAGGCCGTGCTCGAACAGGTACTTCCACATGAGGAGGCTCCCGTCCGTCGGCTGGAACACACCCGGGTCGCAGGTGAGGCTCGGGAACGCGAGCGGGAAGAGCCGGCGGGCCTCGGCGTCCGTCCACGGCTCCGCCGCCTGATCCACGACCGGGGTCGGGTGAGCGATCAGCGGCGCGAGGCGCTCGGTCGCCGACTCAGAGACATCGATGCCACGACCCGGCTCGGTGCCGGCCACCGCTCCGCGGGCGGCTCCAAGGTGCTCCGGGCCGACGCCGCAGCAGCCGCCGACGATCTGTGCCCCCTCCGCGCGCCAGTCGAGCGCGAGCTCGGCGTACTCGCCGGGACCGATCTGCTCCTCGAACCGCCATTCCGCCCCGGCGAGATGGCCGAGGTTCGGATAGACGCCGAGCGGGAGATCCGTGAAGTCGCGCAGCCAGGGGAGCATTCCCGGAACGTGGTCGATCGGGAGGCAGTTGATCAGCAGCGCCTCGACGCCCATCTGCTCGAAGCGGCGGGCGGCCCGGCCGAAGAGATCGCCTTCCGGCGGCCCCCAATGTTGCCCGTACACACCGCACACCCCGTGCCTGCAGCGGCGGAAGCCGAGCCACACCGGAAGTCCTGTTTCGAGGAGCGTCTCGACCGTCCGGAACGTGAAGTCGTCGCGGATCAGCGACATCGTCTCCATGAGGATGAGATCCGGCGGGTCGGTCTCGAAGACCCTGCCGAGAAGCTCGAGGGTGTCTTCGCGCTCGGGTGTGTCGACTTCCTCCGAGATCGCAAAGGCGACGGCGCAGTCGCCCTCGTCCGCCGCTTCGCGGGCCAGACGCACGCCGAGTCTCGCGACGTCCATCCAATGCTCCGTCAGGCCGTCGGAAGCGCGGCGCGCCTCGAACTCCGGGGTCGAGAGGATCGACCACGTGTTCGTGGAGACGACGTCGCAGCCGGCCTCGACGTAGCGCCGATGGACCTCGCGCACGACGTCCGGCGCGCTGTAGAGGGCCCAGGTGCCCCAGAGCTGCTCGTCGTCAGGCGGCCCGGAGGTGCCTCCGATCCGCTGGATCTCGGTCGCGACGCCCCCGTCGAGGACGACGCACGTGCCGTCCGCGAGGAGACGTGCGATCCGGTCGTGCGGGGTCACGGCCGGGGCAGGGCCGGCGCGCGTCCGTCGACCGCCTTGCGCATACGGTCGAGTCGGCGGGCGAGCTCACGCCGCGCCCGGCTGAGCTCGCGCTCGAGGCGGCGCTCGAGCCACGGGCCCGGCTCGCGTGACCCCGACTCCCCGCGAAGAGAGGCGAGCTCGTGCCAGAGGTCGGGCCCGTCGCACGGGTCGCCTTGAGCCGCCCACGTGGGGCGCGGCGCGTTGCGGCTGCGACGCGCGCGCTCCTGCGCGAACGCCTTCGCGCCGACGTCGCGCGTGAGCGCGTTCAGCCCGACCCGCTCGAGCGCCCGCACGGCCCGGCGGCGGTCGCCCGCCCGAACCGCCTCGAGCCCGGTCTCGAGCTGCCGCACGTTCTCGCGTGCTCCCTCGTGGGGGTACGCGGCCGCGTCGCCGGAGTCCAGGCCGTGCAGGGCCCGTCCGACGCGCGTGAACGCGGCGCGGCCCTCGGCCCGCTCGAGGCGGCCGGCGACGTCGGCCAGCTCGGGGGCCGTCTTTCGAAGCTCGCGCGCCCGTTCGCCGTAGTCGAGGATCCCGTCGGGGTCGGCGTCCGCCTCGAGCAGGAAGCGTGCGTAGAGCCGAGTGAGGAGCGCGAGGTAGTCGTAGTCGACGCTCTCGACCGTGTCGTACTGCGTGTGGTACTCGGTGCGCTTGTAGTCCGGGTCGAACGTTGAGCAGTTGATCCCCGGGACGCCCGCGGCGAGGAAGGTCCACACCTCCGTCCAGGTCGTCGGCGTTCGCAGAAGCCATCCGTGCGGAAGAAGACCGTCCTTCTCCGCGCGCCGGCAGAGGCGCCGCGCCCAGGCTCGGAGCTCGGGCGGCGGGTCGACCCCGAGCCGGCCTCCGTGGCCCGAGCCCTCGATGTTCAGGTAGAAGGGCGCCCGCGCCGCCCATTCGCGGTGCTCGGCGACGATCTGGTACCAGGCGCCGTAGCACCAGTCGTAGCGCGACTCGACGATGCCGTACTCCTCCGCGGTGTGTGAGATGAACGCGATCGCGTGGCGCGGCCGCACGCCCGTCTCCGTGAACGCCCGCGCGAGGGCGAGCGTCGCCGCGACGCCGGTCGCGTCGTCGAAGGCGGCGTCTCCGAGCCAGCCGTCGTGATGGCCGCCGACGAGGAGGGGGCCCGTGCGCTCGCGCCCGGGGAGGATCCCGACGACGTTGGCAGCCTCGGCACCGCGCGTGAGCGGGGCGACGAGAACGACTCGCACGCGCTCCCCCTCGTGACTCATGAGGTCCTCCGCGTCTTCCTTCCGGAGCGTGACCATCGGTGGTGCGCCCGCGTGCCACATCGAATCGAACGTCCCGATCGCGTTCGGCGCCTGGAAGTACGGGCCGCCCTCGGTCGACGTCAGGACGAGCCCGACCGCCCCGCGGAGGCCCGCTTCGACGGCGACGTCGTAAGGCCAGAGATCCTCGTCGCGCCAGTCCACGAGCAGGACCTTCTCGCCGACGTCGTGGCGGTCGAGCTCCCGGCGGTCGCCGCGGCCGACGGAGACGAGCTCGCCGCTGACTCCGGCCCGGCCGGTCTCGGGGACACCGCCCATCGAGGCGCATTCGTAGCGCCGCCCGTTCGCCTCGACGAAGGCGTCCTCGAAGTGCCACGCGTCCGCGGGCACCGGCTCCTCGATCACGTCCTCGAGGCCGGCCGCGCGCATCTCGTCCGCGATGTACTCGGTCGCCGCGCGCTCCTCCGGCGTCCCCGGGACGCGGAACCCGAGCGGGTGGGCGCGGAACGTGGCGAGCCGCTCGACGACCTCGCGCAGGTAGTCCGCGGAGATCGCGGCTTCGAGCTCTCTCGTCAAGCCGGCTGGGACTCGAACCGGAGCTTGGCCAGCCGCAGGTCGTCCGGGATCCGCGTCGGGTACTGCCCGGTGAGGCAGGCGCGGCAGAACGTCGTCTCGGGACGGCGTGTCGCCGACTGGAGCCCGTCGAGCGAGAGGTATGCGAGCGTCGTCGCCCCGATCGTCTCGCGGACGTCCTCGACCGAGCGCCCGGCCGCGATCAGGTCGTCCTCGCTGGCCATGTCGATCCCGTAGAAGCAGGGCGAGATGATCGGTGGAGAGGAGACGCGGACGTGCACCTCGGTCGCGCCCGCCTCGAAGAGCATTGCCACGATCTTCCTGGTCGTCGAGCCGCGGACGATCGAGTCGTCGACGACGACGACGCGCTTGCCGGCCACCTCGCCGAGCGGATTGAACTTCGTCTTGATCCCGTGCTCCCGGAGCGCCTGGTCGGGCTGGATGAACGTTCTCCCGACGTAGCGGTTCTTGATCAGGCCTTCGCTGAACGGAATGCCGCTCGCGCGCGCGAAGCCGATCGCCGCGGGCGTGCCGGAGTCCGGGACAGGCATGACGAGGTCGGCCGCCACGGGCGCCTCCTCGGCGAGCCGCTCGCCCATCCGCACGCGCGCGCCGTGCAGCTCGACTCCGCGCAGCTTGGAGTCGGGCCGGGCGAAGTAGATGAACTCGAAGATGCACATCTTGCCCGCGTCGGTGCGCTCGACCGCCTCGCGGGAGGTGACGCCGTTCTCGTCGACGACCACGAGCTCGCCGGGGCCCAGCTCGCGCTCGAAGTCGGCGCCGAGGAGATCGAGCGCACAGGTCTCCGACGCGAGCACCCAGTCGTCGTCGAGCCGGCCGAGCACGAGCGGCCGGATCCCGTGCGGGTCCCGGAACCCGACGAGCTTCCCCTCTGACAGGACGACCGCCGAGAACGCGCCCTCGATCCGGTCCATCGTCGCCGCGACTGCTTCCTCGAGCGGCCTGGGGTCGCGGGCGATCAGGGCCGCGATCACCTCCGTGTCGGAGGTCGAGCCGAGCCGCGCACCCTCGGCGACGAGCTCGTCGCGGAGCTCGGAAGTGTTCGTGAGGTTGCCGTTGTGCCCGAGCGCGACGGTGCGGGCGGCGCCGTGGTGGACGATCGGCTGCGCGTTCGCCCATCTCGTCGACCCGGTCGTCGAGTAGCGCGAGTGCCCGATTGCGACGTCGCCCGCGAGTCCGCGCAGCTTCTGCTCCGAAAAGACCTGCGTGACGAGGCCCATGTCCCGCAGGACGGTCAGCCGCTTTCCGCCGGAGACGGCGATGCCGGCGGATTCCTGCCCGCGGTGCTGAAGCGCGAAGAGCGCGAAGTACGTGAGACGAGCGACGTCACGTCCCGGAGCGCGGATGCCGAAGACGCCGCACACGACCTACCCCTGAGCCTTCCACGCGCCGGCGAGATCCGCAAGCGGGATGTCGAGGACACGGTCGCCGCCCACCGTCCCGATGCGGCGGAGCGGGACGCCCTGCAGGCGGTCGGCGTCCTCCGGCGGGCACGTGACGACCGCCTGGCCCCCGCCCTCGCCGAACCACGCGACGGCGTCGGCGGGGAGCTCGACCTCGGCGCCGACTCCGGCGGCCAGCCCCGCTTCCGCGAGCGCGACGGCAAGGCCGCCCTCGCTCGCGTCGTGCGCGCTCGTCAGCGTACGCGCGTGCGCCCAGAGGAAGCGGACGAGCGCGGTCTCGAGCCCTAGGTGGGGCTGCGGCGGACGCCCTGCCGGCCCGCCGAGGAACCGTGCCTGGTATTCGGAGGCGTCCAGGGAGAGCGCCGGCGCGCCGGCGACGAGGACGGCGTCGCCTTCTTGCCAGAGGCGCGGCACCGCCCGGACGTCCTCGACGACGCCGAGGCAGCCGACCACGGGCGTCGGATAGATCGCCTCGCCGTCCGTCTCGTTGTAGAGGGAGACGTTCCCGGACACGACGGGCAGGCCGAGCGCCTCGCACGCCTCGGCCATGCCCTCGATCGACTCGGCGAGCTCCCACGCGATCTCGGGCTTCTCGGGATTGCCGAAGTTGAGGCAGTCGGTGAGCGCGAAGGGGCGCCCTCCCGCGCAGGCGACGTTGCGGGCGGCTTCGAGCACCGCCTGCATCCCGCCGACACGCGGGTCGAGGTACGCGACTCGGCCCGCGCCGTCGAGCGCCACGGCGACGCCGCGGTGCGAGGGACGCAACCGAAGGACGGCGGCGTCGAAGCCGGGACGGCGCACGGTCCTCGAGCCGACGAGGTGGTCGTAGCGCCGGAAGATCCACGCGCGGCTTTGGACGTTCGGCGCCGCGAGCAGGTCGAGCAGCTCTTCGGCCGTGGGCTCGATCGGAGCATGCTCGATCGGGTCGGCGAGCGGACGCTCGCGAATCTCGAGCCGGTACCGCGGCGTCTCCTCGGTCAGGAGCGCGACCGGGATCTCGCCCACGAGCTCGCCCTCGAAGAACGCGCGGAGACAACCGCTGTCCGTGACCTCGCCGATCACGGCGCACTCGAGCTCCCACTTCCGGCAGACGGCTTCGACGTCGTCGAGGCGCCCGGGCTCGACGACCGCGACCATGCGCTCCTGGCTCTCGGAGATCATGATCTCGACGGGCTCGAGCTCGTCCTCGCGGAGCGGGACGTGGTCGAGACGGACGTCGACGCCTACGCGGCCCCGGCCGGCCATCTCGGCGAGCGACGACGCGAGGCCGGCCGCGCCGAGGTCCTGCAGAGAGACGACGTGATCGGCCTCGGCGAGGGCGAGGCTCGCCTCGATGAGCTTCTTTCCCGTGAAGGGGTCGCCCACCTGCACGCTCGGCCGCTTGTCCTCGTCTTCGTCCGACAGCTCCTGGCTCGCGAGGACGCTCGCGCCGCCGATTCCGTCTCGACCCGTTGTGGCGCCGTAGAGGACGACGAGATTGCCGGGGCCCGAGGCCCGCGCGCGCAGCACGCGCTCGGCGGGGAGCACGCCCACGCACATCGCGTTGACGAGCGGGTTCCCCGCGTAGCGATCGTCGAAGAACGTGTCGCCGCCGACCGTCGGGACGCCCACGGCGTTGCCGTAGTGCCCGATTCCGGCGACCGCACGTTCGAAGTGGAAGTCCGGTGCGCCGAAGCGGAGCCCGTCGAGGAGGGCGATCGGCCGGGCGCCCATCGCGACGACGTCCCGAAGGATCCCGCCCACGCCCGTGGCCGCGCCCTGGAGCGGCTCGACCGCCGAGGGATGGTTGTGGCTCTCGACCTTGAACGCGACCGCCTGGCCGCCTCCGACGTCGACGACGCCCGCGTTCTCCCCAGGGCCCTGCAGCACGCCCGCCCCCTCGCTCGGGAAGCGCCGGAGCAGGAGCGCGGAGTGCTTGTAGCCGCAGTGCTCCGACCAGAGGAGCGAGAAAACGGCGAGCTCGAAGTCGTTCGGATCGCGTTCGAGCAGCTCCCGGATACGCTCGAACTCGCGATCGGTGAGACCGAGCGCCCGGTGGAGAGGCTGCTCGCGGACGGTGCTCAAAGGAGCGTCCACTGTAGCCCGGATCGCGGACGGTAGTTTCCAGGCGTATGACCCGTACCGCCCGCGGCTACGTCCCGATGCTCACGTTCCTCGCGGCCCTCTGGGGCTCCTCGTACATGTTCATCAAGGTGGCCGTCGAGGAGATCGCGCCGACGGCGATGATCGCGGGGCGGCTGATTCTCGCGGGCGCGGTGCTCTTCGGGGCTCTCGCCGTCCAGTCGGGCGGGATCGGCGCCGCGCTCGCGGAGCTCCGCAAGGTCGGCCGCGGCGGGATCGTGCTCGGCGTGATCAACAGCGCGCTCCCCTTTACGGCGATCGCCTGGGGTGAGACGCACGTCGAATCCGGGATCGCCGGGATCGCGAACGCCTCGGTTCCGATCTTCGTCGTCCTCCTCGCGCTCCGCTTCAATCCCGCCGAACGCGTTACCGGCTGGCGGCTCGCCGGCGTCCTCGTCGGGATCGCGGGAGTCGCCGTCCTGGCCGGGCTGCACCCCTCGGGCGGCTGGTGGGCGGTCGCCGGCGTCGGGGCGGTCACGCTCGCCTCGCTCTGCTACGCGGCGGCGAACCTGTATGCGCAGCATCACTACACGCGCGTGAACGTGATCGCGCTCGCCGCTGCGACGCACTGCGCCGCGGCCCTCATGATTCTCCCGTTCGGTCTCGCCCGCCTGCCGAGCACGACGCCGAGCTGGAAGGCGCTCGCGTCGGTGGCGGCGCTCGCGCTCCTCGGAACCGCGGTCGCGTCGCTCGTCCACTACCGGTTGGTCTCCTGGTACGGCTCCTCGCGGACGACGATGGTCACGTACCTGATTCCCGCGTTCGCCCTCTTCTACGGCGTGGTGATCCTCGACGAGCCGCTGACCGCGAACGCCGTTGCCGGACTTCTCCTCATCCTCGGCGGCGTCGCGCTCGGCTCGGGGCTCCTCCGCATGCGGCGGCGCGAGCCGGTTCCGGCGGCCCCTGCCCCGTAGGGTCACTCGTAGACGACGACGTCCGGCTGGGGATCCAGGTCGAGCACGTCGGCGGGGGACATGAGATCGGTGTCCTCCTCGTAGAAGAGCTTGAACCCGTGGAACCACGGATCGCCTCCGTCCGCGAGCAAGTGGTAGGTCGCGAGCTTCAGCTCGGGAGTGCCGAAGCCGTCCTCGTTCATGACGAGCGCGAGGCCCGGGCGAAGCTCGAGCTCGTCGCGGTTCGCGACCATCCCGACGGTGAACTGGTGGACGATGAAGAGCTTCTGCGGGAGGTTCCGCTCGGCCACGATGCCGGCGAGCCAGGCGGAGACCCGGTTCACGTCCGCCGCGGTCGTCGAGCCGATCACGTGTCCCGGGAGCTGCCCCGGAAGGAGGTGCCATTCGGGATCGAGCGCGAGGCCGACGTCGGGCTCGGCGAGGAAGGGCTCGAGCGCCTTTGCCTCGGCGAGGAAATCCGTGCGCCCCGGCTGGAGGTCGAGCACGAGCAGCCCGCCGATCCGGCGCGCGGCGAGGAGGTACGAGCAGACGACGCTCTCCGGCTGCCGGTAGCGGTAGCTGCCGTCGGGCTGCGCGTCCGACGAGGCGACGTCGGCGATCAGCTCGAGCACGGGCAGGACGGGCCGGCGGTCGAGGGCGCGGTAGGGCCGCGTCTGGAACACGAGGTTCGAGGCCGCGTGCGCGGGCGTGCCGATCCCGAGCGCCCCGAGCTCGCGCGCTTGCGGGGCGCCGTAGAAGGCCACGACGCGGTAACGCGGGAGTACCGTCCTGCCGCCGTCCGGGAGCGTCGGCCGGAGCTTGAGCGCGAACGCTCGCCCGAGGGTGGGCCAGACGGTGGCCAGCGAGAGCCGGTCGATGCCGGGCGCGACGGGCTGTCCGCAGATCGCCGTGGCGTGCCCCGGCGCGAGCAGCGAGACGACGGCGGCGACGAGGACGGCGCTGCGTCGCATCGGCCGATCGTACGCCGATCGGTTAGCCGGGACGTGGAGGAGCGGCCAGCCGTGCGGCGAGGGCTCCGGCGAGGCCGGCCGCCACGGAGATCGCCGCGAAGAAGATCCACATCGCCGTGTCGCCGTAGGCACCGCGAAGCTGAAGCGCCGAGAACGGGCCGAGCGCGAAGGCGATCGAGCTCGCGCTCCCATAAGCGCCCAGGTAGGCGCCGCGGATGTCGGGCGGCGCCATTCGCGCGGCGATCGCCTGCGAGGTCGGGACCCAGAGCATCTCGCCGATCACGAAGACGACGATCACGGCCACGAGCACGGGAATGGTCGCGTCGAACGGGAGGACGAGGAAGGGGAAGCCCATGAGCGGCATTGCGGCGAGGAGCTTCACGGGGCCCGAGACACCGGCGACACGCCGCGTCAGGCGGATCTGGAACAGCGTGACGAAGGCCGGGTTGATGACGAGGAGAAAAGCCCACGTCGACGGCGAGAGGCCGTACGTCTGAACCGCCGAGATCGGAAGGGCCGTCTCGATCGCGAAATAGACGATGTACGCGAGGACGGTCGACCCGAGGAACACGAGGAAGACGCGATCGCGGCGGATCGTCCCGAACGAGCTCCGCGACGCCGGCTCGCTCGAGACGTAGCGCGCGTGGGCGGGGATGCCGATCCACGCGACGACAAACGCGCATGCCGCGAGGGCGGCGAGCCCGGTGAAGAAGAGGCGCCAGTCGCCGCCGAGCAGGAGCAGTCCCGCGATCGGCGGCCCGCAGACCACGCCGAGGTTCTGCGCCACGCGCAGCGAGGCGTACGAGGACTCGTGGCGCTCGGGCGGGACGAGGTCCGCCACGATCGCGCTCAGCCCGGCCCACCCGGGGGTGGACACGGCTGCCGCCACGACGACCGCGGCGAACCCGACGTATTTGTGCTGGCCGACGGCGGCGAAGCCGAGGCAGACGACGGCCATGCCTCCAACGCTTGCGACGATCACCCGTCGGCGGCCGACGCGGTCCGAGACATGACCGCCGAGGTAGCCGGAGGCCGTCCCGCCGAGCGCGTCGAGCAGGAACACGATTCCGATCTCGGCTGAGCTAGCACCCAGCTCCTCGACCGCCCAGATGCCGACGAAGCTCCAGAACGCCGCGATCGCGAGCGTGCTGGTGAAACCTGTCCCGACGACGCCGCGAAGCGCAGGGTCGACGTCCCCGAAGACCGCGCGTGCAGTCCGCGAGAGTGCCGTCCGACCCGAGGCGTACCGTTCGTCGGGCCGGGTGCCGGTCATTCGGGCGTCCGTTCCGGGCGCAAAGGACCGGACCTCTACCAGACCCGTCGGACGGGCTGGTCGCGGCCTCGTCGACCGCTCTGTCAGGATCGCGCTCGATGCCCGGCCGTGCGCCTCCTCTGGACGTGATCGTCGTGGGCGCCGGCATCTCGGGCCTCGCCGCAGCGTTTCGGTTGCAGCGCGCCGGTCTCGACGTCGCGGTCCTCGAGGCGCGCGACCGCGTGGGCGGGAGGACGTGGCG
>Ga0081539_10003001_pt1 | contig 22027 bp, 19 predicted proteins | sample TabmetS4T2R2_FD_71023 | JGI IMG/M metagenome (GOLD analysis project Ga0081539, IMG submission 71023) | Tabebuia heterophylla rhizosphere microbial communities from the University of Puerto Rico - S4T2R2 | ecosystem: Host-associated > Plants > Roots > Rhizosphere ...
CGCGGGGGGCCGCCGTCGCGGCGGCGGCGACCTCGCGTCCCTCGGCGCCGCTCGCCTTGACGGTGCGGAAAGCGCCGAGCGAACGCTCCAGCACCGAGCCCATCCGGCCGACGGCGGCTTGGGCCCGCTCCGAGGCGTGCCGGAGGCGGGGAACCACGACCAGCACCGCCACCCCGTTCAAAGCCAGGACGGCGAGGGTTACGAGCAGCAGGACCGGGTCCAGCCGGGCCATCAGGACGATCGAGGCGAGGATCAGGAAAATCCCGTTGACGGAGTGGACCAGGCCGTACGTTGTCACGGTACGCAGCAGGGTGGTGTCCGACGTGACCCGGGAGAGCAGGTCACCGGGTTTGAGCCGATCCATCGCGCCCACCCGCAGCCGCAACAGGTGCGACGTCAGACCCTGCCGCGCGCTGAGGACCACGCTTTCCGCGGCGCGCCCCAGTAGGTAGGCGCTGGCTGCCGAAAGCAACGCGCCGGCCACGGCCAGTGCTGTCAACAGCGCGACGGGCCGCGCCAGGGATCGTTGCTCCCCAAGGGTCTCGATGACCAGCTTGGCGACCATCGGCTGGGCCAGCACCGACGCCCCGGCCAGAACCCCGACGAACCAGCCGGCGAGCAGCATCCAGCGATGCGGGCCGACGTGGGCGAGCAGCAGGCGCCACGGCGGCTTCCGGCGACGGCGGACACGCCGGCGCGGGGCAGCGCCGGGCCGGGCGTCGATGTCGGTGGTCACGGCCATCGGTTCACGGCACGCTGAACAGGGTACGGAAGTAGTCCGGCGGGTAGTCCTCGTCCACCATGACGCCGTCCGCTTCGACCCAGGCGTGGGCGCCGAACGGTGGCAGTCGACGGGAGCCGACGCACCAGGTCGGCCATTGGCCCCGAAACCGGCACAACAGGGCCGTGGCGAGGGAACGGGGCAGGCAGCCCTCTCGGGCCGCACAAGTAAGGCTCACGGCCACGACCGTGTCGCGCGCGGCCTTCGCCTGGCTGAAGGTGGCTGGCTTCGCACCTGCGCGCAGCGAATCGAGCACTCGGCGGATGCGTCGCGGCGACTGGCTGGCGAGGAGATGGGCCATGCCGATGGCGAGGCGCGCCTGCATCCGGCGTGGCAGGGGAACCGACCGCGGCTCGTAGTGAACGGCTTCGGGCATAGTCACGACGGCCTCCGGAAAGACAGTCGTGCAGACCCGGGGTGCGCCGGCTCCTGCTCCTCGACGAGGCCCGCCGTACGCAAGCTGTCAACGAGTTCGTCGACGTCCTTGCGCGCGGTTCCGGGATCGACGTCGTACTGGCCGACGAGGCATTGCACCGCGTCCGCCGTGCCGCCGCCGTCGAGTAGTGCCCGGATGATGAGTGCGCCGGTCGGATTGAGGTTCCAGTATTCGCCGCTGTCCTCGTCGAGCAGGACGATGCCGTAGTCGGTGTCGGCTGCCGAGACCCGGTCGCGAATCTTGAGCGTCATCGTTCCCCCTTGATGGCAGTGGTGCTGAGTTCCCAGGAGCGCAGCCACATCTCACAGGCCACACTCTGGTCGAGGACACCCATCTGCAGGTCCGGAGGCATCGGGCCGGCGCACATGTCTCGCACCTGAGCCGCGTCGATCAAGCCCAGGCGGGCCAGCCGGGAGTCCTCCCAGAGTGCGAGTAATTCGGCGCGATGCCGCCGCAGCCCTGGCTCATCGTCGCCCGATCCGTTCGCCTTCGTCTGGCGAGCCAGGCTCGCGTCGGGCACGATGCCCCGCATCGCTTCGAGGATCAATGGCTTGTATCGCCAGGGCGTGATCCGATCCTCCGGGCGCACCGCCAGGCCGGCCTCGACTACCCGGTCGTCGTGATAAGGGTTGGCGAAGGCGAGCCCGAAGCGGCCCGTCATCTGGTCCAGTTGGCGTGCGAGGCCCGATAGGAAGTGCATCATCGCTAGCTCGCGCTGTTGACCGCGTCGCGCGGCCAGCGGTTGCGCGCCGCCGTGCGCCTCCGCGCGAATGAGGTCCCGCACGGATTGGATTGCGGCGGGCGTCGTCCAGGGTGGCAGGCGGGGCGTGATGCCCCAGCCGAGGAGCGGTGTGTAGATGGGCGGAGGTGGATCGGTCACCGTGTCGGCGACACCTGCCAGCCAGGCGTGGTACTCCCGTGGGTCCATCAGCTGGCTCAGTGCCTCGCGGCGGGACCAGTGGTACTTCGCCACGAAACCGCGCAGGTTGCGCCACGCCGTCCGAGGGCTGCTCCGCATCATGTCGCGCAGATGTGCCACCGAGCCGTACAGCAGTTCGTCGCCACCGAAGCCGGTCAGGTGCAGGCCCGAACCGCGTGCGGCGGCGCGCCGAAGGATTGTCATGCAGCGGTCCCGGTCCACGGCGGCTGTGAACGGTTCGTCGAGCGGATCGTCCAGCGTCCCCAGGCCGTGGTAGACCAACGGCATCTCGTGTGCCGGAATGACGTGATGCTCCACGTGGGGCAGGTGCGCGATGGTTCGGGCGGCCCAGGCCACATCGTCGGCAAGGGGATCCCTGCTCGCCGCCGTGTATGCCACCACCTGAGCCGTTCCCCGGGCGGCGAGACACGTGACGGAGGTCGAATCCAATCCGCCGAGGTCGCAGCTCACCAGCGTCCGCCCTCGGGTGCGGACATCGACGGCGGCCGCCAGCGCATCCCGAAGGGCCGGCGCTCCCTGGGCGATGGGAACCGCCGGTTCGGGTGGCGTCCACCAAGGGACCGTGCGGTGTCGTCCCGTGGGGTCGAGCGTCAGATAGTGCGCGCCCGGCACAAGCCTCACGCCACGCCACACCGGCTGCCCCGTCAGGGGATGGAGCACGGCCGGTTCCAGAAGGTGGATCGCCAGCCGCTGCTCGTCCACCCTCGCATCCAGCAGGGCGGCAAGGACATCAGCCCGGTCGCTCGCCAGTGTGATGCCGTGGACCTGGGCGTGGTACACCCTACGAGTGCCTGTGACGGTGCCTTGCACACGCACATGGCCGTCGACGGACGCGAGCAGATGGAAGCTGCCGGCCAGCGACCGGGCCGGCCGATCCACCTCGGCGATGCTTCCCAGCCGCCCGCTGGCCCGGACCAGCGTGTCCGTGGTGGCGGCATGCTGACCGGCTACGGCGATGGCGTTCCGGCCCGCTCGCCCGATCGCCATCGTGTCGTCATCCCAGTGCCCGAGTATCCAGGGCCGGCCGGACGGATGACTGACCTCGCGTATCGCCCAGTCGCGGACGGTGGAGGCAACGGCGTCGCCCGCGTCGCAGTCTGGCAGAACGACAAACCAGGCCGACATCGCCTTGATGCCCACCGGACCAACCATCCGGGCCTCCTCGTCGCTTCTGCGTCGAATGGCTGCTGTCTGCTGGTTCGGCCCCGGGCGGCCTTGCGACCCGGTCGACCTACAAGGATTGACCGGGTCGCGAGTGGACACTCGACACCGAGGGTCGCTGATCGTTGACAGGTAGTTAGAGCGACTGCTTCTTCGTGACGGCGTCCTTCGGACCGGTGCCGCCGATGCCCGTCAGCTTCTTGAAGGAGCCGAGCTTCGTGAGAGTCGGACGCTCATAGGTACGCATCGGATTGCCTCCTTTTCGTTACTGCACGTCACTTCTTGATGATGGACATGCGATCGCTAGCTCGTACCCGAGGCCGGATTTCGCAAACTCAAGTTTGAGACCCCCCCGGTCACCCAGGGCGTGCGCTCGCAACATCGCATTCACAGCGGTCTGGTGGTTATCCACCTTGGACACTGTCGGCGTCGCCTTTACTACTCTCCGTGTCGCCGCGCGGCAACAACGACACGTCGATGATTACCGGCAACCGGGCACCTGAGAGGAGTATTCCGGCATGGACCGTCCCGCATACCGCCCACTGTCTGCCACTCCGCCGATGGGGTGGAACAGCTGGGACTGCTACGGCACCACGGTTACCGAGGCGGAGGTCGTGGCCAACGCCGAGTTCATGGCCGCTCACCTGCTGCCGTACGGCTGGAACACCGTCGTGGTCGACATCCAGTGGTACGAGCCGACTGCGCGCGCCGGTGGCTACAACGCCAACGCCCCGCTGGAACTCGACCCGTACGGCCGGCCGATTCCCGCGGTGGCCCGCTTCCCCTCTGCGGCCGGCGGGCTCGGCTTCGGCCCACTCGCCGCCCGCATGCACGATCTCGGGCTTCGGTTCGGCTTGCACATCCTGCGCGGCATCCCGCGGCTCGCGGTCGACCGGAACCTGCCGGTCCTGGGCACCGGCGTCCGGGCGGGCGAGATCGCCGACCGCGACGCCGTCTGCGACTGGAACACGGACAACTTCGGGCTCAACCACGATCATCCGGGCGCGCAGGCATATTACGACTCCCTACTGGCGATGTTCGCGGACTGGGGCGTCGACTTCGTCAAGGCCGACGACATGATCGGTCCGTACCATGATCGGGAGATCGCCGCGTTCGCGACTGCTCTGCGGCGCAGCGGCCGGGACATGGTCCTCAGTCTGTCGCCCGGCCGGTCCCTCTCCCTGGAGCATGCCGAGCATCTGCGCGACCACGCCGACATGTGGCGCATCTCCGACGACCTGTGGGACCGCTGGCAGGATGTCCGCGACCAGTTCGAGCGGGCCGCCCGGTGGGCGCCGTTCGCCGGTCCCGGCTCCTGGCCGGACGCCGACATGCTGCCGCTCGGACGTATCGGCATCCGGGCCGAGCGTGGCACGGATCGGCCGTCCCGGCTCAGCTGGGACGAGCAGCGCACGCTGATGACGCTGTGGTGCATGGCCCGCTCCCCGCTGATGTACGGCGGTGACCTGCCCACCAGCGACCCGCGCGCGCTCGAGCTGCTCACCAACGACGACGTGCTCGCCGTGCTGAAGCACAGCAGCGGCAACCGCCAGGTTCTCCGCGACGGCGACCTGGTGGTGTGGACTGCCGACGCCACTGACCGCGCGGGCCGCTATTGCGCGTTGTTCAACACGGGCGACGTCCCGCTGCCCGTCGACCTACCGCTGTCCTCGGCCGGCATCGCAGGACGGGGCCAGGCAGTCGAGTTGTGGACCCGTGCGGACCTCGGCGAGCTGGACCGATCGCTGATCACCACGCTGCCTCCGCACGGCAGCGTGCTCGTCCGCGTCCAACCGCTCCGATCGCTCGGTTGACGGCCTGTCCGTAGAGCACCGACGACCGCCAAAACGTACATATCACGCCTGCCTCGATGGCGTTCGAAGCTTACAGTCGACGGATGGAGCTGTCCTGGTGGTCGATCGAAGTTCTCGACGGGCCCACCGGTTCCGCCCGCGGCTGGCGGGAGGCGATCGGTAGCGCTCTGGTCGAGGCTGCGATCACCCACGGCGCCTATGACTGGTCCTGGCACACCCACCCGTGGGGTGTGTTGTTCGAAGTCGCGTTCTCCAACGACGACCGCTGGGAGACGTATCGCCGGCTTCCCGTGGTGTCGGCGGCTCTCGACGCCGTTCCCGACCCCGTCCACGGCCTGTACGTCTATCCCGGCCGGGGCGGCAGCGCCGCCCAGCGGCAGCCACGCCGGCCGCACCCGATCGCGGGCGCCGGAGCGGCGCCGCTGCCGGAGACCGAGGAGCCTCTGCTGTACGCGGTGGAGGAGGGTCACCCGCCCAGCGGAGTCGCCTGGAGCGCGGCCTGATCTGACCCGGAGGCCGCCCGGGTTCGACCGGTCATCACGACGCCGCCAATCTGATCGGCACGGAGACGACATCGCGCCGGCTGCCGTCCTGCGGAGACACCTGGTAGGCCTCGAGCGTGCCGGCCCCCGCGTTCGCCGACCGGTAGGAGAGCGTGACCCGGTAATCGCCGCGGCAGCCGCTGCCGCAGGTCGCGGTGGTGAACGCCGTCGCCAGCTGCCGGCCGGCACCGTCGAGGACGCGTACGTTGACCGTCGCCTCGAAGACATCCGCCGTGCCCGTGACGGTGATCGGGCTGGTGACGTGCTGTCCGATCACCGGATCCAGCACGACGACCGGGGGCAGCAGATCGGTGAACTGGTTGCGACCGACCGGTGCGCTGGTGGGGTCGCCGCCGGCGAGGAACCGTACGCGGGCCACCGTGGGGAACTGGGTGAGCGTGTACACGACCTGCGCCTGGCGTAGCCGCACGGCGGTGGATCCGCCGGCGTAGAACTCCGGTGCCGCTTCGACGGTCGCCACCCGGTCGCTGATGCCTCCGATGGCCAGGCCCGGCTCGGCGGGCAGCCCGTTCTCCAGGCCCGCGCGTCCCTCGGCGGCCGACGGGCCCGCGGCCAGCTCGGTCAGCGCCAGGCGTGAGGTGGCCAGGGTCGCCGGCCGGGTTCGCCGGGTGGGCGCGAGCCGGTCGGCGCGGGTGAACCAGAGCTGGATGGTGATGGTGTCGGACCGGCGCGGGGTGGCGCCGGCCGGCGGTGCGCCGGTCCGCCGCGGCTCCGCCGGCGTGTCCCGTTCTGACGGCATGACCGGTGTGCTCGTGGGCGTGGCGGGGGCCGCGCTCCGCTGGTCGGCCGGTCCGAGCGTCGGTGCCGGGCCGAGCGTCCCGGAACCGGGATTGGCGCAGCCGGCGGTCAGCAGCGCGCCCGCGGCGGCGAGGGCAATCAAGGTGCGCACGGTCAACCTCCCGCGATCACGGTCGACGCTCGACCGGGTCCGTCGACACCGGCATCCGGCAGATCGGAACTGCCGCGCGGGCCCGGCAGCGCCCCGTCGACGGGCAGGTCGACGTGGAAGGCGGTGCCGACACCGACCTCGCTGTTCACCCGCAGCCGGGCGCCGAGGAGCCGGGCGTTCTCCTGCGCGATCGCCAGACCGAGGCCACTGCCGGCGCCGGTACGCGACGGGTCCGCCTTGTAGAAGCGCTCGAACAGGTGCGGCAGGTGCTCCGGTGCGATACCGGGTCCGCGGTCGGTGACGCTGATCGTCGCCGTCGCGCCGGACCGGCGTACCGCCGCGGTCACCCCGGACCCGCCGTGAGCGACGGCGTTGGCGAGCAGATTGGCCGCCACCCGTTCCAGCCGGCGGGGGTCGGTGTGCAGCGTGACCGGTTCGCCGGTCACCTCGACCCGGTCGGTCCATCCACGGGCGTCCACGATGGTGTGCAGCAGCGCGAGCAGGTCGACCGGACGGCGTGACAGCGAGACACGCCGGGCGTCGAGACGAGAGATCTCGATCAGTTCCTCCACGAGCCGGCGCAGCCGGACCACGTCGTTGAGAAGCAGCTCGGCGGGGCGCCGTGCCTCCGCGGGCAGCCGGTCGACGTGCTCGCGCAGCAGCGACGCCTCCGCAACCAGGGCGGTGACCGGCGTCCGCAGCTCGTGAGCGACGTCGGCGGTGAACCGGCGCTCGCGCGCCTCGGCCCGCGACAGGTCGTCGATCTTCGCCTCCAGGGCCGCCGCCATCTCGTTGAACGACTCCGCCCACGCCCCGAACTCGTCGCGGCCCTGCACGGGCAACCTGGTCGCCAGGAGCCCTTCGGCCACCGCGCGTGCCGCACGGCTGGCCCGGGCCACCGGCTCCAGGGTGCGCCGGGCCAAGGTGTGCCCGACGCCGGCGGCCAGGAGCACCACCGCCACCCAGCCGGCGAGCAGTGCGTTACGCAACTGGCCCAGGCCGGCGTACAGGCCGTCCTCGACGGTGACCACGTACAGCTCGGCCGAGGTGCCCGGGATCCGGCCGCCGACGAGGAGCAGGTTCGGCGGGCGGGATCGTTCGAAGGCCAGCTGCCCGGCCGCCACCGCCGCCCGGAATTGCGGACCGGGCTCCGGGGCGAAGGCCACATTGGACGCGACGACACCGGCGTCCGGCCCGGTGCTCGCCAGCACGTGCCGTCCGCTGCTCTCGAAGCTGGCCAGCAGGCTGGTCATATGGTCGCTGTCGATCGTCCGGTCGCTGTCGATCATCCGGTCGCTGTCGAGAGGAAGGAACTGCCGGGCGAGGAAGAGCTGGTAGCGGGCGTCGGCGGTGGCCGCCCGCAGCGAGCCGTCCAGGTGGGCCTGGCGCACCATGAGGTACGCGCCGATCGCGAGTACCGCGGCGGACACGCCGGCGACCAGCACGAACGCCACCGTCAGCCGGTACCGGAACCGGCCCGGGCTGACGTCGTGGGCGGCCATCATGCCCTCCTTCAGGACACCGACAGCTTGTAACCCGCTCCGCGGACGGTACGGATCAGGCTCGGGTGGGCGGGATCGTCCTCGATCTTGGCGCGCAGCCGCTGCACGGCGACGTCGACCAGGCGCGAGTCACCGAGGAAGGTGTGGCCCCAGACCCGGTCGAGTAACACGTCGCGCGTGAACACCTGGCCGGGGCGGCGGGCCAGCTCCAACAGCAGCCGGAATTCCGTCGCGGTCAACGGCAGCTCCCGGCCGCCGCGATGGACCGTGAACCGGGCCGGGTCGATCTCCAGAGGACCCGCGGTGATGATGCTCGGCTCGGTGGGTCCGGATGCGCGACGGAGCAGGGCGCGCACCCGGGCGACGAGTTCCGGCAGGTCGAACGGTTTGCGCAGGTAGTCGTCGGCGCCGCACTCGAGGCCGACGACCACGTCGAGGGTATCGGTGCGGGCGGTCAGCATGAGGATCGGCACGCCACTGGTCCGGCGGACCTCGCGGCACACGTCGATGCCGTCGAGTACCGGCAGCATGATGTCGAGGACGATCAGGTCGACCGGTTGGCTGCGCCACATCGCCAGGGCCGTACCGCCGTCGCCGGCGACGCTGACCCGCAGCCCGGCACGACGCAGCCCAAGGGCGGTGACCTCCCTGATGGAGGCATCGTCCTCGACGACGAGTACTCGGCCCTCCATGGCAGGTTCAGCGTAGCCCGGCGGGGCCATCTCAGGACCCCGCCGGATAGCGGATGGTGCCGGGCGTTCACCCCCGTTGCGCCAGGTCAGGCCTGCCACTTGTGCGCGATGTCGAGAACGATCCGGCTGTGCGTGCCCGGTCCGGAGAGGACGAACACGCGGAACGGCAGCTGAGCTCGCACCCCGACGGCGAAGGTGGTGTAGCCCTCGAAGCTGCCGCCGAACACCACATCCCGCAACGTCCGGTAGCGGAGCACGTTCGCCACGTGGTCGCCGGTGCGGTGCGGGTAGGTGCTGACATGCGACCCGTCGTACGCCGGAGCCCGAAGGGACACCGAAAGCAGTGCGGAACCGGCGGTGTACGGCGACAGCCGCAGCCCTTCGCCGTCGGTGTAGGTCTCGCCGTAGTGGACGGAGTAACCGCTGACCCGCCCGTCGAACTCGAACACCACCCGGTCGAAGCAGTCATGCCGGCCGGTCCGGGTGGCGATCAGCGGTGCCTGGCTCAGCGTACCGCTGGTCTTGCTCGTGCTGCCCCACGTGATGCCGCAGTACGGCGCCGCGGCCGCCGTGACCGTCTGTGCGGTCGCCTCTGTCGCCCCGGCCGCGCCGGCGCCACCCGCCAGGCCGGCCGCCAGCACGGCCACCGCCAGCAGCATGCCTCTGAGTTTCATCGTGTCCTCCCTGCCACCGCCTCGATAGGTACGGCCGGTGCAGTTCGTCGCCGCCGCCGGCCACCTCTCAGGCTGGTCGCGCCGTGCCACCGAGGGTTCGCAGCGGCGTAACAGCGACGTAACAGGCCGGCGAGGCCGTGGCCTACCCGAGCCCGTTCTCGCGGCAGAGCCGGGTGAACCGTTCTCCGGCGCAGAGGTCAGCGGGAAGCACGAAGCTGTCGTTGAGAACGCTCTGGATATTGGCCTTGGTGATGAGCTCGGGCGTCAGGCCGACGAACGGTACGTACGCGCCGGACTCCGGATCCTTCAGCCGGCCGAGGTTGGTTCCGGCGGGCAGGTCGAGGCTCTCCGGCGATGGCTGCCGCCCGTGGTAGAGATCGATCGCCAGGTTGGCCGCGGTCCGCGCCTCGGGCCGGACGGCGCGGTAGACGGTCATGCACTGGTCGCCGGTCAGGAGGTTGCGCAGTCCCTCCACGGTGGCGTCTTGGCCGGTGACCGGCACCTTGCCATTCAGGTTGTGCTTCTTGAGTACGCCGATGACCGCACTGGCCAGGCCGTCGTTGGCGGCGAGAACACCGCGGATCTTCGGCTGCTGGTCGAGCATCTGTTCGAAGATCAGGCCCGCCTCGACGCTGAGCCAGTCGGGGACGTCCTGGTCCGGTCCCTTCACGTATTCGGCGCTGTCGTACTTCGGCTGCAGCACCGAGTCATACCCCTTCTTGAGCAGCGTCGCATTGTTGTCCGTGGGCGAGCCGTTCAGTTCGGCGACCACTGGTTTGTCGGTGGCGCCCAGGCAGGCGACCAGCCCTTCGCCCTGCAGTACGCCGGCCCGGAAGTTGTCGAAACCGACGTGGTAGTCGGCGCCGCCGCCGAGAGTCAGCCGGTCGTAGTCGATGGTCTTGACCTTCGCTTCCCGGGCTTTACTCAGCACCGCGGCTCCGCTGCGCGGATCCAAGTTGACGATCATCAGAACCTGGACACCGTCCGCGATCATGTTGTCGGCGATCTCCGCGAAGCGGGTCCGATCGCCGTTGGCGTTCTGAATGTCGACGGGCACATTCGCCTCGTCGAAGGCACGCTGGAGGTATTTCGGGTCGTAGATCTCCCAGCGCGGCGAGCTGGTGGTGTCCGGCAGGATGACACCGACCTTCGCGGTGCCGTTGCGGCCGCCTCTGCTACCGCCGGCGCTGCTGGCGCCCCCGGTCTTCGTGCAGCCGGTGATGCTTCCCGTGGCCAGCAGCCCGACGAGCGCCAGGGCGAGCAAACCGTTACGCATTCCTGGACCCTCTCAGACGACCCCGCCTCCGCCCGGGCGCACTGATCCAGCCGCGGCCGCGCGGGAGTGCCGAAAGGCTACGCAAAGATTCGTTCGTTTCAAAGATCGGCGTCCGACCATGATCGGTCGAACGGGCTGTACCGCCCGCGGCGGAGCAGTGCGACCCCAACTTCGCCGCCGATCTTGGAGTTGTGGTGGGGGACTCAGCGTAAATATCCGATATATCTCCCACCACAACTCCAAGATCGGTGAGGAGGCGGCGGTGGTGTCGCCCCGGGGCGGTAGGGGAGAATTGACGGTGCAGATGGCCGTTCGTATTCCGGCGTGTCTGCACGGTTCGATGCACGTGCACGCGGGTATGGGGAAGTAACCCCTGTTCGACCGCGACTCATCGAGATGCGAACCGTTCGAGCTCCGAGATCACAGCCTGATCGGGTGGACAGATGACCCAGGCCCGTCAAGACGGCGGCAGCGGACCCACCGCACTGCGGATCCAGCTGGGTGCGCAGCTGCGCCGCCTCCGGCAAGCGCGCAACCTCACCCGCGAGCGGGCGGGCTGGGAGATCCGGGCGTCCGAATCCAAGATCAGTCGTATGGAGCTGGGGCGCGTGCCGTTCAAGGAGCGCGACCTAGCCGACCTGCTCACCCTGTACGGAGTCGAGGAGACCGACCGGGCGGACCTGTTGTCCCTGGCCCAGCGAGCGAACGCGCCCGGGTGGTGGCAGCAGTTCGTCGATGTCGTGCCCCCGTGGTTCCTGTCGTACCTGGGCCTGGAAGAGGCGGCCTCGCTCATCCGGGCGTACGAGGTGCATTTCGTGCCGGGTCTGCTGCAGACCGCTGATTACGCCCGAGCGGTCATCGAGCAGGGACACGCCGGCGCGTCCGCCGCGGAGATCGACCGGCGGATCGAACTGCGCCAGACGCGTAAGAAGGTGCTCAACGGTCCCGACGCGCCGCGGCTCTGGGCGGTCCTGGACGAAGGGGTGCTACGCCGGCAGATCGGCGGCCCGGCCGTCATGCGAGCACAGGTGGAGGCGCTCATCGACGCGTCGGAGCTGCCCAATGTCCGGCTCCAGGTCGTACCCTTCGGCGCCGGTACGAGCGCGGCCGTCGGCTGCCCTTTCGCGATCTTGCGTTTCGCCGAGCCCGAGCTCACCGACGTGGTCTATGTGGAACAGCTGACCAGCGCCATCTATCTGGACAAGCCCGGTGACGTGGACCAGTACGCCGTCGCCCTGGAGCGCGCTTGCCTGGTGGCCGAGCCTCCCGACCGCACCGCGGTCTTCCTCCGGAAGGTGCTGTACGAGATCACCGATCCGGATCGCTGACCCTACTGCGGTAATCCTCTGTATCGGCCGAACGGCTCCCTTCCCCTGACCGATCAGTCGACATCTGTCCCGACGTGCATATGCACGTGCAGCTGCCCTTGCTTCGGTTCGCGCATATGGCCATGCTTGGGCACGTGCAGAGAATACATTTCGACGTTCGTGTCGCGAACGGGCCGCCGAGGAGTGACGCATGGACAGAAATCGCGGCCCGGCCGCGCCGGTGAGTCACTTCGCGGAGGCGGACTACTGCTACGGGACCGGCTCCCTGACGATGCGCGTCGAGCGCGTCAACTGGGCCGAGCCTGTCGAATACGACGGGGAGAAGTGGTACGAGATCGACGGCGTTGAGATCGCCTCCGACGGCCGGGAGATCCGTCGCCGAAATGTGTTGGTACGAGGCCGCCGGCTCTCCTCGTTGCCGAAGAACAAGCGCTTGTGAGAACCGGCTCAACGGCGACCCGGTGGCCACGGCTGCTAGGCGGAGGTCGGCGTGTCCTGCGGCAGACCACCTTGGCCGGTCGCCCGCATGATGTCGTTACACCAGGTCATCGCCGTGAGATAGGCCCGTACGGCGGCGTCCGGTTCGAGCAGGCCGGCGAGCCCCGTCGGATTGCCTCGCTCGTAGTCGCGGACGACCGCCAGGATGTGGCCCAACCGGCCGGTCCCGTTGGTAAGCGCGTCGCTGACCTCGTCCGACAGCGGCAGATGGACGGCGAGCTGAGCGGTCGACTGCCCGATGAGCTCGGCGACGCCCGAGAGCAGCCCCACACTGAACGCGGCCTCACCGGGCATGCCGACCTGCTGCGCCACCGTCTGGCAGACCCGGGCCCTCGTCATGATCTCCACCAGCTGGTCCGGTGCCCCTTCGGACAGGTCGCTGAGCAGCATGAGCGTGACCCATTGCCGGATCCGTGGCAGGCCCAGCAGAACCGCAGCCTCGCGGACCGAGGACACCCGCGCCTTCAGCCCGGACGCGGCGGAGTTGGTGGCCTGCAGCAGGCGGTAGGTCAGCGCGGGATCACACGAGATGAGCGAGACGACCTCGTTGAAGTCGACGTCGGGCGCAGCCAGCGCGCTGACCAGCCGCAGGCGGCTGAGCCGGGCGGGGGAGAGCCCGACGGTCGAGATGACGTGCGGGCGGCCCAGCACGTGGCCCTGGAAGAAGTCGAACCCCAGCTCGAAGGCCCGGTGGAGCTCCTCTTCCGTCTCCAGTCGTTCGGCCACCAGTTGCACATGAGGATGGTCGTCGCGGCAGCGCCGCACGATGTCCGCAACCACCGCGGCGTCGGCCCCGAGCACGTCGATCTTCAGGTACGTGGTGAGCGGCAGCAGGCGGTCCTGTTGGCCCGGTGTGTAGTCGTCGAGCGCCACGGTGAAACCACGCTCGACCAGATCCTCGACGCCCTTGACGACCGAATCGTCCACGTCGACGGTCTCGATGATCTCCAGTACGGCCTGGTTCGAGTCGAACGGCACCGGCAGCTCGCCGACCAGGAATTCCCGGGTGACGTTGATGAAGCACGCGCGCGCACCGACGAGCTCGTCCAGGCCGAACTCGGTGAACGCGGCGACGATGACCCGGCTGGTCGCCTCCGCGGAGCGCCGGGACGCCTGGGACGCTCCCGCCATGTCCCGGAACAGCAGCTCGTAAGCGACGACGTCGCCCGCGCGGTCGTAGATGGCCTGCCGCCCGAGATGCACAAGGGACGACTCGGTGTCGCGTTGCTCCACATCACCAGGCTAGTAGGTACTGGGACGTTACGTGGCGAAACGGACGCAGCTCTGCGCCGTTTGTCCGCGCCCGAGGTGCCACACGCCGCGCGAATCACCACCGCCACTCCGGCTACACCGGGCCGCTGTCGCCCGAAGCGCTCGGCCTCGGCGATCGGGTCCGCGTCGGCGTCGGGCTCACCGTGCCGCACGGTGACGGGTCACAGGTCGGCTGCCCCTTGGTCGGTGTCGGCTTCGTCTCGGTCGGTGTGGGCCGCGCGGTCGTCGGTGTGGGCTCCGCGATGCTCGGGGTGGGCTGCGCGCTGGTCGGAACGGGCGTTGCCGGTTCGGCCGGCGACGGTGTGTCTTGCGGGAACTTCGGCCTCCCGAACCGGTATTTGTCCGGGTCCAGTTTGAGTGCGGCGATCGCCTGCTCCATGAACTGCCGCCAGATCGGTGCGGGACCGGTGGCGCCGAAGACCTCGTAGCTGCCGTCCTTGGTCTTCAGCGGCTTGCCGTCGACGGTGCCGAGCCAGACCGCGGCGGCGAGCCCGCCGGTGTAACCGACCATCCAGGTGTGCAGGTTCTGGGTGGTGCTCCGCCCGGCCTGCCAGGTACCGGTCTTGCCGGCGGAATCCCAGCCGTTGCCCAGCTTGGCCGCTCGTACCCGGCTCAGCGTCCAGTTGAGCTGGTCCATCGCCTCCTGATCGAGCCCCACGTCGGTCTGCACCAGCCGCTCCTCGAAGATCTGCTCGTCACCCTTTGTCACGGAGCGGACGAAGTGCGCATCGGCGCGCTTCCCGCCGGCCGCGAAGGTGGCCATCCCGTTGGCGTTGTCTTGCACGGTGATGCCGTACTGGCCGATGCCGACCTCGGTGGAGAAGTGCCGGGCCACGTCCGCGCCGGGGCGGCCGCGGAGGTCGATCCGTTTCGGCTCCGGGTTGCCCTTCTCGTTGGCCCACATCGAGTCCACACCGGCCCGGATCGCCATGTCGATGACCTTGGCAGTGCCGAGCCGCTCGGTGAGCCCGAAGTAGGCGGTGTTGAGCGATGCGACGGTGGCCTCCCACAGCGCGCAGTCCGGCTGGCACGGTGCATGCTCGGCGTTGCGGATCGGGCCGGCGGGGCTGTCCTTCGTCCGGCCGGAAGCGGGGAACTCCTTGGTGTCCGGGGAGTCGATGTGCTCCTTCACCGAGATGTTCTCCTGCACCGCGGCGGCCAGGTCGTACACCTTGAACGAGGACCCCGGCGGGTGCTGGCCGAAGCCCCGGGGCCGGCCGTTCTCATCCTGATACCAGCCGGCGTAGTCGGCGCCGGCTCCCTTGTCGCCGCCGTAGTAGCCGAGCACCCGGCCGGTGCCCGGCTCCACCGCCACGAGCGCGGCCTGCCAGTTCTTCGGCTGCCCACGAACGGCCTCCGGGGCGCTGTCGCGCCGGATGTCGGCAGCCGCCTCTGCCGCGTCCTGGACCCGCTTGTCGATGGTGGTGACGATCTTGAACCCGCCGTCGCGTATGTAGTCGGCCGGCTTGCCCTTGAACGGCGCGGTCTGCCGCAACTCGCTGAGCACATGGTCGACCACCAGGCCGGTCGGCCGGTCGAGGCCGGACTGCCGAGCGGTGCCGTCGATCGGCTTGACGTCGTCGGGGTACGCCAGGTCGGCCGCCTCGGCTGCCGACAGGTAACCCAGTTCGACCATGCCCTCGCGGATGTAGGTCCACCGGTCGATCGAGTTCTGCCGGGCCTTGGGGCTGCGCCGAGGGTCGTAGCCGGGCAGACCCTCGGGGTCGTCCGGGTTGGCCTCCGGCTGCTTGACCATGGCACAGAGCACCATCGCCTCCGCCTTGGTCAGCTGCTTGGCCGGCGGCGCGTCCTGGCGCACCGTCTTGCCGAAATACGTCTGAGCGGCTGCCTCGATGCCGTACGCGCCACGCCCGAAGGGCACGGTGTTCAGGTAGAAGCCGAGGATCTCCTCTTTGCTGTACTTGTTGTCGAGCTTCCACGCGATGACCGCCTCGCGGAGCTTGCGTGAGTAGGTGACGCCCTTGAGGTCGGCGGCCACTCGAGCGTACTGCTGGGTGATCGTCGAGGCGCCCTGGCGCTGCCCGCCGGTGAGGTTCACCCAGGCGGCGCGCAGGACGCCGGCGAAGTCGATGCCCTCGTTGGTCCAGAACGTACGGTCCTCAGCGGCCACGATCGCCTGCTTGGCCGAGGCGTTCATCTTGTCGTAGGCCACGATCGTGCGGTTCTCCGTACCGAGCTTCGCGATCGGCGTGCGGCCGTCGGCGAAATAGACCGTGGTCGACTCCGGCAGCGTCAGGTCGGTGGGCGTGGGCACGCTGTCGACATAGTACGTCCCGGCCATGAGACCGAGACCCGCGAGCAGCGCGAGCACGGCCAGAATGATCAGGCGACGCCGGCGCCGTCGCTTCGGTTGCCGGTACGACCGTCGATCCTCGTACGCCGGCAGCGTCTCGGTGTTACCGCGGGGGACCACCCGAAGCCGATACCCGTCTGCCGCTCCGCCGAATCTTGGCCACCCACATCACCGCGCTTAGCGCCGATCTTGGAGTTGTGGTGGGGTACAAAAGCCACATCCCGCTGATATGGGCCACCACAACTCCAAGATCGACGGGATCACGGCGACATCGCGCCGATATGGGCCACCACAACTCCAAGATCGGCGGGATCACGGCGACATCCCGCTGATATGGGCCACCACAACTCCAAGATCGACGGGATCACGGCGACGCACCGCCGTTACGGAGGGCCGCTGCCGTGAGCGGGGTCGTCAGTCCACGGTGTCCAGGGAGATGCCGGCGTATCGGGTTCGGTGTCGGGCCAGGAATGTCTCCAGGGCCTCCAGCGGGAGCGGCGGCGGGATCGGGTACCGGTCCTTGATCGCCCGAAGCGCCCCCTGGTAGGCGAAGAAGGTGGCCAGGTCGCGGGGGTACCGCGAGGGCGCGACCCCGGCGAAGGCCCCGGCCCGTTGCGCCCTCTTGAGGACGGTTCGCCATCGGTCGATGGTGGTCAGGCCGGCCGACTGCGCGCCGTGGCAGAACAACGTCAAGTGGATGAAGTCGTAGCCGTCCGACCGGTTGAGATAGTCGGTGAGCGCGTCGGCCGACGGCTCGACCGGGAAGGTCGTCCAGTACGGGACGCACCCCGTGCGCAGCGCCCACCACGGCTCGAGGAGGATGAACGACTCGACGAGCAGCCTGTTGGTGGGCAGCCCGCGCTGCCGGTACCACCAGCGGTACAGGTCGGCGACCAGCGGGCTGAGGTCTTGCGGGTCCGCGAAGCGCAGCCGGCGAACCCGGTGTCCGTGCCGCCGAGCGTACGCGATCACATCGTCGCGGAGCGGGGCCTCGAACCCCCACTCCGCCTCCGGGCTCTCGCCGTCCGCCGCGGGTGCCGACCACCTCGCGCGGTAGTCCTGTGGCTGCATTCCGCCGACCGCACCGAGCTGGAACAGGTGACGCTCGCCGATTCGCGTGGTCGGCCAGCGTTGGCCGCACTCGGTCAGGACGATGTCCGCGCCGGGGGCCAGCATCGCCGAGAGGAAGTCCTCGTACGCCGGCCCGAGCCGGGTCTTCTTGACCCGGAAATACGCCACCCGCCGCAGGGTCAGCCGGTCCTGATTCGGATCGTGCATGTGGTGCAGCACCAGATCCGGGTTGCGGTCCAGCAGTCCCCTGGCCGTGGCGTCGAAGGCGTGCGCCGCCCGCATCGGGTCGTCGACGCCCACCTGCCGCTGCCGGACGGGCAGCAGCAGCGTCTGCGGCAGCCATGGCACGCCAAGGGCCGCGCCGAGGTGCACCAGCGCGCCGCTGGACGAGCCGAGCAGGACCGCGGGGTACCGGCGAACGGGGTAGAGCCGGGCGACCCCCGCGTAGACCTCGTCGATGTCGAGCGCGGCGACGCGCCGCGGGGGTTGAGCCTCCGCGCCGCTCGCCGCGCTGTAGACCGCTTCACAGGCGCGGACCGGCAACCGGCTCGCGGCACGGGCCACCGGCAGCAGGGCGCGGGCCGCGGGCTTGCCGAGCGGCGGTGTGTCGCGGCCGTGCAGGAACCGGGCGAGGGACACCGCCATGGCGGAGGCTGAGTCGAAACCGGCTACCGCGGATGGCAGTCTCATGTCACCTCGATCGGGGTATCAGGAGCGTATGAGCCCGGACGTGACGACTTCGTATCACGACGGCGTGCTGGGCCGCATCCGGAGCCGCTCGGTCGGCCGTCCACATCCCGCGGTACCCGAGGTTGTCCTCGTGCAAGGTCTGGCGGTCGCCGACTATCTGCTGCCGGGACTGTGTGCGTTCGGCGAGTGGACCCGGGCGCACCTAGTCGAGCTTCCCGGCCTCGGCGGCAGCGGTGAGCCGCCGCACCGGTTGACCGTGTCCGAGTACGGCCGGGCGGTCGCCGACTGGCTCACCGCCCGCCGCCTCGGCCCGGTGATCCTCGCCGGCCATTCCAGCGGTACGCAGGTGGCCGCCGAGGCCGCGGTCCATCATTCCGGCGTGGCCGGCGTCGTGCTCGCCAGTCCCACCATGGATCCCGCCGTCCGTAGCCCGTTCCGGCTGCTGGCGCAATGGGTGCGCGACGGCCGACGGGAACCACCGGGCCTGGTCCGTACGCAGCGCCCGGAATGGCGGCGGGCAGGCGCCCGGCAGTTGGTTCACCTGGTGCGTGTGCATCTCGACCACGACCTTGCCGTGCCGGTCGCCCGGCTGACGGTGCCGGTGCTGGTCATCCGGGGACGGGACGACACGCTCAGCACCGCCGGGTGGGCGCGTCAGCTCGCGGCACTGGCGCCCGACGGGCGGTACCTGGAGGTCACCGGCGCACACACGTTCCCATGGCTGGACCCGCACGCCTGGTCGCCGCCGGTACGCCAGCTCGCCGCCGAGCTCGTCTGACCCGGTCGCGAAGCGATCAGGTGCCGACGTAGGCCGCGAGGTGCTCGCCGGTCAGGGTGGAGCGGGTGGACACAAGCTCAGCCGGCATGCCCTCGAAGACGATCCGGCCGCCGTCGTGGCCGGCGCCGGGGCCGAGGTCGATGATCCAGTCGGCGTGCGCCATTACCGCTTGGTGATGCTCGATGACGATGACCGACTTGCCGGAGTCGACGAGCCGGTCGAGCAGGCCGAGCAGCTGCTCGACGTCGGCGAGGTGCAGGCCGGTGGTCGGCTCGTCGAGGATGTAGACGTCGCCCTTCTCGCCCATGTGGGTGGCCAGCTTGAGCCGCTGCCGCTCGCCACCGGACAGCGTGGTCAGCGGCTGCCCCAGCGACAGGTAGCCGAGCCCGACGTCGGCCAGCCGGCCGAGAATCTTGTGTGCGCCCGGCGTGCTCGCCTCACCGTCGTCGAAGAACTCCTCCGCCTCGGTCACCGGCATCGCAAGAACTTCGGCGATGTTCCGGCCACCCAGCGTGTACTCCAGCACCGACGCTTGGAACCGCTTTCCCTCACACTCCTCGCAGGTGGATTCGACGGTGGCCATGACGCCCAGGTCGGTGTAGATCACGCCGGCGCCGTTGCAGGTGGGGCAGGCGCCCTCGGAGTTGGAGCTGAAGAGCGCCGGTTTGACGCCGTTGGCCTTCGCGAACGCCTTGCGGATCGGGTCGAGCAGTCCGGTGTACGTCGCCGGGTTGCTGCGTCGGGAACCGCGGATCGCGCCCTGGTCGATCACCACCACGCCGTCGCGTCCGGAGACCGAGCCGTGGATCAGCGAACTCTTGCCCGAGCCGGCGACACCGGTGACCACGCAGAGCACACCGAGCGGGATGTCGACGTCCACGTCGCGGAGGTTGTTGGTGCGGGCGTGGCGCACCTCCAGCACCCGCGACGACTTCCGCACGTCCGGCTTCAAACGGGCCCGGTCGTCCAGGTGCCGCCCGGTCAGCGTGCCGCTGGTCCGCAGTTCCTCGACGGTGCCCTCGAAGACCACCTCACCGCCGGCGGTACCGGCGCCGGGGCCGAGGTCGACGACGTGGTCGGCGATCGCGATCGTCTCGGGCTTGTGCTCGACGACCAGCACGGTGTTGCCCTTGTCGCGCAGCTGGAGCAGCAGACCGTTCATCCGCTGGATGTCGTGCGGGTGCAGGCCGATCGTGGGCTCGTCGAACACGTACGTCACGTCGGTGAGCGACGAGCCGAGGTGCCGGATCATTCTGGTGCGCTGGGCCTCGCCGCCCGACAGCGTGCCCGACGGCCGGTCGAGCGACAGGTAGCCCAACCCGATCGCCGCGAACGAGTCGAGCAGGAGTTGCAGCCCGGTGAGCAGTGGAGCCACCGACGGCTCGTCGAGTTCCCGGGCCCAGTCGGCGAGGTCACTGATCTGCATCGAGCAGACGTCGGCGATGTTCTTGCCCTTGATCTTCGACGACCGGGCCTTCGCGCTGAGCCGGGTGCCGTCGCACTCGGGACACGTCGCGAACGTCACCACCCGCTCCACGAAGGCGCGCACGTGCGGCTGCATCGCGTCGACGTCCTTGGACAGCAGAGACTTCTGGATCTTCGGGATCACCCCCTCGTACGTCAGGTTGATCCCTTCGATCTTGATCTTGGTTGGCTGCTTGTACAGCAGGTCGTGCAGCTCCCTCTTGGTGAACTTGCGGATCGGCTTGTCCGCGTCGAAGAAGCCGCAGCCGCGGAAGATGCGGCCGTACCAGCCGTCCATGCTGTAGCCGGGGATCGTCAGCGCGCCCTCGTTGAGCGACTTGCTGTCGTCGTACAGCGCGGACAGATCGAAGTCGGTGACCGACCCCATGCCCTCGCAGCGCGGGCACATGCCGCCGGTGACACTGAAGCTGCGCTTCTCCTTCGTCGTGGCGCCGCCGCGCTCGAAGGTGACCGCCCCCGCGCCCGAGACCGAGGCGACATTGAACGAGTACGCCTGCGGCGACCCGATGTGCGGCATCCCGAGCCTGCTGAAGAGAATGCGCAGCATCGCGTTCGCGTCGGTGGCGGTCCCGACGGTGGAGCGGGGGTTGGAGCCCATCCGCTCCTGGTCCACGATGATCGCGGTCGTCAGCCCGTCCAGCACGTCGACGTCGGGCCGGGCCAGCGTCGGCATGAAGCCCTGCACGAAGGCGCTGTAGGTCTCGTTGATCATCCGCTGCGACTCGGCGGCGATCGTGTTGAACACCAGCGAACTCTTGCCCGAGCCGGAGACGCCGGTGAACACCGTCAGGCGGCGCTTCGGGAGCTCGACGGTGACGTCCTTGAGGTTGTTCTCGCGCGCGCCCTGCACGCGGATCAGATCGTGTCTGTCCGCAACGTGCGGTTCCGGAGGCTGCGTGTCCGTCCTCGTGGCCCTGCTCATCGTCTCTCCATCCGTACGCGGGACCGCCCCCGCGATCTCGCCGGCGTCGCCTCACTCCATCTAACCAGCGTCTGCTTCGCCTTCACTCCGGCCGGTGGACCGTCACCGGGCTCCCCCGGCAGCGCGCCGGCCTCGAGAACTCATCGGTCCTGAAGCAGTCCGAGGACGTTGCCATCGGGATCGGTCACGGTGGCCACCAAGCGGCCACCACCGACGTTGCGTGCGGGCTCCTTCACGGTGGCACCGGCGGCGGTCAGCTCGGCCAGCTTCGCCTCGATGTCCGCCACGTGCCAATAGGCCACCGGTGAGGTCATGCCCTGTGGTCCACCGCCCGGCACCAGCCCGATGTGCTGGCCCGCGGCTTCGAAGCCGACGTAGTAGGCGTCGTCGGCCATCGGCGGCACGCCGAGCAGGGCGGCGTACACCTCCTTGGCCTTCGTCAGGTCGGAAACCGGGTGCAGCACGGTCTTGACGCCCTCGGTCGAAGAGCCGGTCATGATCACTCCTTGAAGTCGTGTGGTCGGAACGGTTCGTTGCGATCACGCTAGCCGCGGCTCGGTGGTCCGCGCTTCTCGATTCGTGACCGGAGTGGCCTTCGGGTCACATCAGCTCGCTCGTCACCGGCCGCCCACTCTTCGCCGATCTTGGAGTTGTGGTGGGTGACGCGAGGTACATTACGGCATAAATCTCCCGCCTCGACTTTCGAAGTTCGACTTGAGCAGGCGTCGGCTCCGGCCCGCCGGGCACCGATGCTCCTAGCAGGAAGTCCGGGGTGGCCTCGCCCGGCACCGATGCTCCCAGCAGGAAGTTCGGGTGGCCTCGCCCGGCACTGATCCTCCTAGCAGGAAGTCCGGGGTGGCGTCGTCCGGCACTGATCTTCCTAGCAGGAAGTCCGGGGTGGCGTCGTCCGGCACTGATCTTCCTAGCAGGAAGTCCGGGGT
>Ga0081539_10003002_pt1 | contig 22025 bp, 16 predicted proteins | sample TabmetS4T2R2_FD_71023 | JGI IMG/M metagenome (GOLD analysis project Ga0081539, IMG submission 71023) | Tabebuia heterophylla rhizosphere microbial communities from the University of Puerto Rico - S4T2R2 | ecosystem: Host-associated > Plants > Roots > Rhizosphere ...
TGTTTGACAGTGGCAACGAGCTCTACGGCGGCAGCTTCACGCTCGCCGTGCTGCAGCAGGCGCGCAACTCGAGCCGCATCGTCCAGGCCGGCAACCATGCCCTGCGCGACCCGCTCTATTCGCCCGACGACGTCGTCTATGGCCAGCTCGCCAACGACGCCATGGTCAAGCCGGGCTCCGTCAGCAACAGCTTCCAGACCGCGGCGCCCATCATCCTGGCGGGCTTCTCGGGCTGGCAGGGCGCCGTCGCCCAGGGCGTCCAGCTGAATGCCGGCAACATCGAGTTGTGGGACTTCCCGACCACCCCCAACACGCCCAACGGCTTCCTGAGCTTCACGCCGGCCCAGCTGCAGAACCTGGCCGCGATCCTCGCCGCCGGCAGCCCGCCGCCGACCACCGGCGCGCCCGACGACGGCTCGGCGCTGGCCTTCATCGCGCCGGGCGCCGTCAGTGGTGCGCCCGGCCGCGTCGCCTTCACCGGCACCGATGCCGTGCTGCTGGCCAGCAGTTCCTCGGCCACCTCCTACAACGTCACGCTCACCTCGCTGGGCGGCGGCACCCTCGGCATCGACGGTCTCGGCGCGTTCTTCGGCGCGACCAGCGGCACGATGCTGAGCTTCGACGGTTCGCTGTCGCTGGTGAACACGGTTTTGGCGCACCTCACCGACACGGTGCGGTCGGGTACCGATGTCGTGCACATCGTCGCCACCGACAACAACGGCAACACCGTCGTGCGCGACGTCGGCGTGCAGACGGCGGCTCCGGTCGCACCGCCCCCGGTCACGCCCGGGCTGCTGCCGGCCAACCAGCTCTTCGGCTTCACCGACGGCACCGCGCGCATCGTCGGCCAGGGCCAGGGCGGCAACCTCGACGTCGCGGGCCAGCTCGGCAACAGCGGCGTCCTGGTCGTGGGCGGCGTGCAGAGCCAGTACGCGCTCAGCGGCAACCTTGATGTCAGCGGCAACACCTCGCTTCTGGCGGCCCTGTCGCCCAGCGCCTACAGCACGGCGAGCCTCACCATCGGCGGCACCTTCTCGGTGCAGAGCGGCGCCGATGCCTTCTTCTCGGGCATGCTGGCCGCCGCCGCGATCAACAATGCCGGCGGCACGATCAGGGCCAACGGCACTCTCAACGCCACCGCCAGCAATACCATCACCAACACCGGCACGATCGAGGCGGTGGCCGACTATACGCTGGGTGCCCAGCGGCTGGTCGTCTCAGACAACCTCACGGGCGCAGGCACCCTCGTCATCGATGCCGGCGCCACGCTGGTCCTGAACGGCACGGTCAATACGCAGACCGTCAATTTCATCGCCAACAGCGCCACCCAGCTCGCGCAGTATCCTTATTCGCCCAGTACGCTGGTGCTGACGGATCCCGGCAACTTCACCGCGAGCAGCATCAACGGCTTCACCTTCGCCGACCGGCTGGTGCTGGAGAACATCGCGATCGCCGGCACGCCGACCTATGCCGGCGGCGTGCTGACCGTGAACCGGCCCGGTGGCCTGCCGCCGCTCACCTTCTCGATGCCGGACCCGGATGGCCACCTGACCGGTCTCAACGTCCAGGCCGTCACGTCCGGGTCATCGGTCGCCATCAGCTTCGTGGCGCCGGCCGGCGGCGTGGCGCCGGGCGTTTTCGTGCCCGGCGGTGCATCGGCGGGGGCGGCGGGTACGCTGCACGGCACCGTCGGCGGGGTGCGCGTGGTAGTGCCCGATGTCGTCCTGCAGGCACCGCTCGCGGCCGGCGCCAGTGCCGGTACGACGACCTACTCGGTCACCGTCGAGAGCACCAGCGGCATCGTCCGGGTCTCGGGCTTCGCCACCGTCGATGTCGGCGGCGGCACCAGGGTCACCATTCCCAATGTCGCGACCACGACACCAACGACGTTCGCCACAACATTGGCGCAGGTCGAGCAGTACCTGCAGACGCTGACCTACCAGGCGCGCAGCACGGCAGCCGACCAGATCGTCGTCACCGTCACCGACACCTCGGCGCGCTCCGGCGCCGCCACCATCGACGTCACCAACACCAACGTCTCGGGCGCCTTCCTGTGGACTCCCGCTGGCGGCAACACCGACTTCGCCAATGCCGCCAACTGGAACGTCGGCGGCACACCGCCGGGTGGCGGCAACGTCGCTTTGTTCGGCGCCGGCAATCACACGGCGACGGGCAACGGGGCGGTCGGCCAGATCTTCGACACCGGAACCACCCAGCTCACCGGCCATATCACCGCCCAGGGCATCGGCGGGCTGGCCGTCTCCGTCGACCGCGGCGGGGCGATGACGCTGACCGGCGGTGCGGTGCTCGACGCCCAGCAGCAGGTCACCGTCGGCGGCACGGGCAGCGGCCTGATGATGCTGGCCGGCGGCATGCTTTCCGCCGGTACGGCATCGAGCGCCGCCAACCTCGTCATCGGACAGCAGAGCGGCAGCACCGGCACGGTCATCAACCTCGAGCAGATCTCGGCTACCGGCACGGTGGTGGTGGGCGGCGCGGGCACCGGCACGCTCGAGCTGATCGGCGTCGCCTCGAGCATGTCCGACGCCGGCGCCGACATCGGCCAATCGGCAGGCTCGAGCGGCAGCGTCATCGTCAACGGCGGCGAATGGACCAACAACGGCCTGCTGACGGTCGGCGACGCCGGCACGGGCTCGCTGCTGATCAACGGCATGAACCGCGGCATCGCCGGTCAGGTCACGGCCTACAACGCGGTGATCGGCAATCAGGCCGGCGGCCAGGGCACGGTCACGCTCGACGGCGGCGAGCTTTTGGTCGCCAACGCCTCCTCCGCGTCGAGCACGCTGGTCGTCGGCAACGCCGGCATCGGCAACCTGCTGTTGCTTAACGGCAGTGAGGTCGCCGTCGGCGCCGCGCAAAGCCAGGCCGCCAACAACACCGGCACCCTGGTCGTCGGCGCCGCCGCCAGCGGGCTGGTCCGCATCGGCGCCTACAGCTCGCTCCTGGTCTTCGGCAATGCCACGGTCGGCGACGGTTCCGGCGCCGGGCAGGTGATCGTCGGCCAGGGCACCGACGAGGGCGCGCTGTTTGCGACCAACGGCACGCTCGATGTCGGCGCCCACGGCCAGGTTGCACTGGGCGGCACCCACGCCACGCTGCGCGCCGCCAACCTCGACATCGCGGCCGGCGGCTCGATCTCGGGGACCGGCACGGTGTCGGGTATGGGCGGCGGCAACAAGACCGTGACGCTGACCGACATCGACAACGATGGCTCGATCACCGCCGTGGGCGGCAACCTGCTGCTCTACGGCGGCGTCTCGGGCTCGGGCACGCTTGGCGCTGGCGACAACGCCACGCTGACGCTGCAGGCCGCCGTCGACACCGGCCAGACGCTCACCTTCGGCAACAACTCGACGGTCGTTCTGAACGACGTGTGCGCCTTCCACGGCACCATCACCGGCTTCGGCTCGGACGACGTGCTCGATCTTTCGGGCATCCAGGCCAGCAACCCGAGCTGGGGCGGCGGCGTGCTGACTCTCGACACGCCGTTCGGCCAGATCTTTCTGAACATCACCGGTCCCTACAGCCGGACCAGCTTCTCGGTGCACTCGGACGGCCTTGGCGGCACCTTCGTCTCGGGCGGTTTCGGCGATGTCCATATCGTGAGCCTCGACGGCTTCGCCTACGAATTCCAGGCGGTCGGCGAGTTCGTCGCCGCGCGCGGCACTGGCAGCGGCAACTCCTGGCAGGTCCAGATCCAGACCGACGGCCAGCACGGCACGGCAAGCTGGACGACCGGCCTCGCCGCCCAGTTCGGCGACACCGCCGTGATCTTCGAAGTCGGCAAGCCGATCACGCTGCATGTCGAGGGCAAGGCCGACACCGTGCTGACGCCCGATGCCAACCACGCCTTCTCAGGCGGCACGTTGACGGCCGTGTCGTCCGACACCTGGCGGGTGGCATGGAACTCGGGCGAGGTCATCACCGTCAGCGAGCACGGCATCTCGCTCGACTGGCAGGTCACGGCCCACGATCCGGGCTCGGTGCAAGGCCTGCTCGGGCCCAACAGCGCGCCGTGGTCGTACTTGAACCTGCCTGACGGCACCGTGATGCGCCATGCCTGGAGCAACGACCAGATCGTCGGCGCCTATGCCGACGGCTGGCGGGTGGCACACTCGCTGTTCGAGCACCACCACGCGCCGTTGTGACTCAAGGCAGCTTCTTGATGGTGAAGGCATCGCCCGCGATGCCGCGCTGCACCTGCTCCCACGTCACGGGCGCCGCGATCGGGAAGCCGGGCAGGGCGCGCGGCGAGAAGGCGGCGATCGCCGTGGCGCCCGGCTTGTTGTAGCGGCAGTCGATGTTGGCCTTGGCCAGCCGGCCGGCGAGCTGCTCGCTGTAGCGCAGCGCTTCGGCGGCGCTGAGGTCGGGCTCGATCGGCACCATGACGTGCAGCTCGCGGCTGCCGGTGAGCTTGGGCCAGCTCTGCAATCCCTCAGCCACAAGAAGCGTGCGCAGGCGCAAGGCGGTGTCGGCGGCGCCGACGCTCAGCACCAGCATGTCCGGCCGCTCGGGATCGTCGATCGTGACGTTGCCGGCGAGAAGCTCGACGGCGCCCATCTCGACCAGGCCTAAAAGGCCCTCGACGCTGTCGATCCAGAAACGGTCCTCGTCCGCCTTGCGCACCGACTTGGGCGGCTTGCCCGATGCATTTCCGACCAGCTTGATCGGCCGGCGCGCAAGATGGGCCAGCGCCTGCTTGCCGACTTTCTTCCAGTAGGCAACGAGCTCGGCCCTGGTTGGCGCGGTTGCCGTCGCGCCCGGCAGCGTCTGCTTCAGCGACGAAATGCCCTCCCACGGATCGTGATCGAGGAACGCGAGCCGCTTGGGAAGATTGAGCAGCGTGAAGTGGCTCGACCGGATGTTCTCGCCGAGCTCGTCCCAGGCGAGCGGCACCGACACCGGCGCGCCTTCGCGCGCCCGGGTCGAGTAGGCGCCGATGGCGGTGGCGCCCATGCCGTTGCGCAGGTAGTCGACATAGATGCGTCCGCGCCGGCCGCTCTTGGCCATGTTGTCGGTGTAGAGGTCGGGCCGGTCGGCCGCCATCGCCGAGGCAATCGACTGGGCGAAGGCCTTTATCGTGTCCCAGTCTGCCTGTGGCGTCAGCGGGAACACGACATGCAACCCCTTGCCGCCGGTGGTCTTCACGAAGCTTTCGATCTTCAGGGCCGCCAGCCGGCGGCGCACGTCGTGCGCGGCGTCGATCACGCGCTGCCACGGCACGTTGTCGCCGGGATCGAGATCGATGGTGACGCGGTCGGGCAGCTCCGGCCGGTCGGCCTTGGCGCCCCAGGGGTGGATTTCGAGCACGCTCGCCTGGACGAGCTCGAGCAGACCCGCAAGATCGTCGATCACCAGCATCGGCTGCTCGTCGCCGGGCACCGGAACGCGGCGGACGCGCTCGCTGAGGCCTGCCCATTCATGCTTCTGGAAAAAGCCCTTTTGGCCGACGCCTTCGGGATGGCGCAGCAGGCTGAGCGGCCGGCCGGCCAGGTGCGGCAGGACCCAGTCGGCGATCTCGCCATAGAATTCGGCCAGGCCCTGCTTGGTGATGCCCTGGTCGGGCCATAGCAGGCGGCCGGGATTCGTGAGGCGCACTGCAAGCTCGCCGTCGCTCTTGGCTTTCGCCTTCGGCCGCGGTGCGGCCTCGCGCGGCCGATCGTTGGCGACCTTGCCCTCGACCAGCTCGCGGAATACCGCGTGCCTGATCAACCCCCCGCCGGTGCGGCCGCGATATTCGATCTCGGCCGACAAAACCGGCTCGACCCAACGCACGCCCTTGGGCGGCGCGGTCTCGTCCTTGAGCGGCGGCTTGGTCGTGCGCAGGGGATCGAGGCGCTGCCACAGCTCGCGGGCGCTCGCCGCCGTGAAGCCCGAGCCGCAATGGCCCACCGGTACCAGCCGGCTGCCGGCATACTCGCCCAGCACCAGCGCGCCGACCGACTTGGGATCGACGGTCGACGGCACGAAGCCCGCGATCACGAAGCTGTCGCTCTGGCTCGACTTCACCTTCAGCCACGTCTTCACCCGCCCCGAGCGGTAGGGCGCCGACGCCTGCTTGGAGATGATGCCTTCGAGGCCGAGGCGGCTCGCATGCCTGAACACCGCATCGCCGTCGCCCGCGATGTGGTCGCTGTAGCGGATACGCTCGCCGCCGGTCGCGGCCAGCAATGCCGACAGCGCCTGCTTGCGCGCCAGCAGCGGCGCTTCGCGCAGGTCGTGGCCGTCGAGATAGAGCAGGTCGAAGGCATAGAACAGCATGTCGCCGCCGCCGTTCTTCAGCGCATCGACCAGCATGGGGAAGCTCGCGACGCCGGTCGCCGTCTGCACCACCACCTCGCCGTCGATGACGGCGAGCTTCGCCGGCACGTCGGCCATCGCATGGGCAACGACGGGGAAGCGCTCGGTCCAGTCGAGCCCCTGCCGGCTGAACAGTCTTATCCGGCCGTTCTCCAGGTGGGCCTGCAGGCGATAGCCGTCGTGCTTGATCTCGTGCAGCCAGTCCTTGCCCGACGGCGCGCTGTCGGTCGCGGTCGCCAGTGACGGCTCGATGTATCCCGGCATGGGTGCCGCCTTCGCCTTGGCGATTGCCGCGGCGTCGACAGCGGACTTGCGCCGGCGCTTCTTCCTGGTGTCGGTGATCTCGCCCTGGCCCGAGGCCCACAGGCGATCCTTCTCGCGGGCGATCGCCTCGATGCTGCGCCCCGTCGCCGCCGAGTTGGGCTTCTCCTTGGTGATGTCGGGCGCGTCGGCCGGCTGGGCCGCCTCGTCGTCGGACTTGAACAGCAGCCAGTTCTCGTTCTTCTCGCGCGGCTTGGGCTTCATGCGCACGAGGTGCCACTGGCCCTTGAGCTTCTTGCCGTTAAGGTGGAATTTCAGGTGCCCTTTCTTGTAGCCGAACGCGGGATCGAAGTCGGGCGTCCAGCTGCCCTGGTCCCAGATCATCACCGTGCCGCTGCCGTATTGGCCTTCCGGGATGACGCCTTCGAAGCCGCCATAGTCGAGCGGATGATCCTCGGTCGCGACGGCCAGCCGCTTCTTGCCGGCGATCAGGCTCGGCCCCTCGGGCACCGCCCAGCTCTTAAGCACGCCGTCGAGCTCGAGGCGGAAATCATAGTGTAGGCGCCGCGCCGCATGCTTCTGGATGACGTACGAATTGCCCGGCCTCGCCGCCGGCCGTCCCGGCGGCTCGGGCGTCCTGGAGAAGTCGCGTTTGGCGTTGTAGGCGTCGAGGGACTTGGCCACGCCGGCAAGGGTAGGTCATGCTGCCCACCGATTCCACTCGGTCCATCGGATGCGGCGAAGCCTCGGCCTCTTGCTCATCGTCAGTGCGGTCGCGCTGTCCGACATGCCGTCGGCCGCGCAAACGCCCTGCGTGCCGCAGCGGCCGCGCTATATTCACGAGCCACAGGGCGTCTTTCCCTTCACCATGCTGGACACAGGCATCGACGGTCGGGTCGTCGTCAGGGCCTTGGTCGGAACGGACGGCCTGCCCAAGACCGTGGATGTGGTCGAGTCTTCCGGACACGCCGCCTTCGACGCTGAGGCCGTACGCGCCGTGAGCCGAGCTCGCTGGCAACCGATGCCGTGCGAGGCGGCTATGTTGGTTCCGATCAATTTCAAGCAGTACAAATGAGCACGGCTTGAAGCGGTCGGCCGCCGCGTGCCAGCATTGCGCAAACGCCATCACCCGGGAGCAGTCCCATGTGCCGCAACATCAAGAACCTCTACAACTTCAAACCGCCCGCCACCGATGAGGAGATCCACGCTTCGTCGCTGCAATTCGTGCGCAAGCTCTCGGGCTTCAATCGTCCGTCCAAGGTCAACGAGGAGGCCTTCAACCGCGCCGTCGCCGAGGTGGCGCACGCCGCCCGCCACCTGATCGATTCGCTGACAACGACGGCGCCGCCGCGCGACCGCGAGGTTGAGGCCGAGAAGGCGCGAGCGCGGTCGACGCTGCGCTTCGCCCGCCCGTAGCGGCAGTTGCAGCAGTAGGCGACATCTCACCCTGAGAGAGCGCCAGCGCGGCGTCTCGGAAGGGTGAAGCGGTTCGGTTGTCACTTGACCCTGTTCGCGGCCGGGCGTCTTCTTGTCGCCTGGGGTATCGGAATCGGGGCATGGAACATCGCCTCGCTGCCATCGTCGCGGCCGACATGGTCGGCTACAGCCGTCTCATGGAGGCGGACGAGCGCGGCACGCTTGCCCGGCTGCGCACCCATCGCATCGAATTGATCGACCCGGTGATCGACAAGAACGGGGGCCGCATCGTCAAGACCACCGGCGACGGCATGCTGGTCGAGTTCCAGAGCGTCGCCGATGCCGTGCGCGCCTCGATCGAGATCCAGGAGCGCATGCGGCGGCGCAATTCCGACGTGCCCAACGACCGGCGCATCGAGTTCCGCATCGGCATCAATCTCGGCGACATCATCTTCGAGGATGGCGACGTGTTCGGTGACGGCGTCAACATCGCCTCGCGCGTCGAGCAGCTCGCCGAGGTCGGCGGCATCTGCATGACCGCGGCGGTTCACAATCAGGTCGACGGCCGGCTCGAGGCGACGTTCGAGGACCTGGGCGAGAAGCCGTTGAAGAACATCACGCGGGCCGTGCGCGTATATCGCGTGCTGCCCGGCACCGACGGTCGGGCCGAGGCGACGCTGCCGGTGGATGGACGGACCGGCCAGCGCACGGCCGTGGTCAAGCCCAGCATCGCCGTGCTGCCGTTCGCCAACATGAGCGGCGATCCCGAACAGGACTTCTTCGCCGATGGCCTCACCGAGGACATCCTCACCGAACTCAGCCGCCGGCGCGAACTGTTCGTCATCTCGCGCACCTCGTCCTTCGTCTACAAGGGGCAGGCCGCCAACATGCGCGAGGTCGCCCAGAAGCTCGGCGCGCGCTACCTCGTCGAGGGCAGCGTGCGCAAGGCGGCCGATCGGCTGCGCATCACCGTCCAGCTCATCGATACCGCGGCCGACGTGCACATCTGGGCCGAGCGCTACGACCGCAAGCTCGACGATATCTTCGCCGTCCAGGACGAGATCACGAGCGCCATCGTCGCCACCCTGCCGGGCCGCCTGGAAGCCGCCCAGCAGGACCAGCTGACGCGCCTGAAGCCTGCCAGCATGGCGGCCTATGAGTGTGCGCTCGCGGCCAAGGTGCTGCATCACAAGGGCACGCGCGAGGACAACCTCGAGGCGCTGAAGATGATCGACCGCGCGCTGGCGCTCGATCCCGACTATGCCCACGCCCATGCCTGGCGCGGCTGCATCCTCGGCCAGGCCTGGGGCTATGGCTGGGTGAAGGACAGGGACGCCGTCTTCGACGAGGTGAAGTTCGAGCTCGAGCGGGCGATGGCGCTCGACGACAACGACGCCGACGTCCATCGCATCCTGGCCGCCATTGCCATCGTCAGCCATGACATGACGCGGGCGCGCTATCACCAGGACCGGGCGCTGGCCCTCAATCCCAACTACGACCTGGTGGTCGTGCAGATGGGCGAGCTGTTCACCTGGCTCGGCCAGGCCGACGAGGGCGCCGACTGGATCAGTCGGGCGATGAAGCTCAATCCGCACCATCCGGCGCGTTTCTGGAGCCATCTCGGCCGCGCCCATTTCGTCGGCCGGCGATATGCGCAGGCGATCGAGGCCTTCATGCACATGACGAGCCTCGACATCCAGCAGCACGGCCTGCTCGCCGCCTGCTACGCCTGGCTCGGCGATACGACCGCGGCGGCGGCCCATGTCGCGCGCCTGCGCGCACTCGACCGCGAGATGGACCTGGAAAAGTTCCTGGCCACCCAGCATTACGCGCGCCAGGAGGACCTGCTGCACCTCAGGGAAGGGCTGCAGAAGGCGGGTTACTGACGCCTCCATGATTGAAGCGACGGCCGGCCGCGTGCCAGCATCATCGGTGCCTTCATGGAGGGGCGGCCCATGCACGCTTCGCCGGATGCCGACAAGGCCATCCTCGCCGAGCAGGTACGCGTCCTCTACCTCGAAGGACAGCGGCTGATCCTGACAGGCGTGGCGGCAGCCTTGATTCTGGTCTGGGTGCTGTGGGATCACGTCCCGGTCGTGGCATTCAGCGGCGTCAATATCGGCTCGCTGCAAGGCGGCGCCTCGGGAGCCATCGGCTATCTTGGGCTGGGCAGCGTCGAGGAGAAGATGCAGCAGCTCAAGAACCTCGTCGGCGAGAAGGCGGCGTGACGATCTTTCAGGCCCCCAGCATCGCCTTGAATGCCGCCGTCGCCCGGCGGCGCGCAGCGTCGGCCGCCGGCGACGCGGCGCCCATGCCGAAGTAGCCGTGCACCATGCCGGCTTCGCGGAAATAGGCGACCTCGACGCCGGCCTTCTTCAGGGCGTCGGCATAGGCTTCGCCTTCGTCGCGCAGCGGGTCGAACTCGGCGGTGGTGATGACCGCGGGCGGCAATCCCTTGAGATCGGCGTTGCGCAGGGGCGAGGCGCGCGGATCCTCGCTGTCCGCGAGCCGCGGCAGGTAATGGCCGGCGAAGAAGCGCATGGCGTCGCCGGTCAGGAAATAGCCCTCGGCATTCTGCTGGCGCGACGGATACCTGGCGTTCTCGGCCGCCGCGCCGTAGGTGCCGGCGAGATCGGTCGCCGGATAGATCAGGAGCTGCGCGGCCAGCCGCGGCCCGCCCTTGCGGCAGGCCTGCGCCACCGCGGCGGCGAGGTTGCCGCCGGCGCTGTCGCCGGCCACGGCGAGCGTTCCCGAGTTGCCGCCGAGCGTGCTCTGGTTGGCGGCTACCCACTTGGTCGCCGCCAGGCAATCCTCGAACGCGCCGGGAAACGGCGTTTCGGGCGGCCGGCGGTAGTCGACGCTGACGACGACGGCCTCGGCCTCGATCGCCAGGGTCCGCGCCTGGCGCTCGTGGGTGAAGAGGTCGCCCGCGACCCAGCCGCCGCCGTGGAAATAGACGATCGTCGGCGCCGGCGTCCGGCCCGTTGCGAACAGCCGGGCCGCGATGGGACCGGCGGCCCCGTCGACGGTGATGTCGCGGGCGACCGCCAGCTCGGGCAGCGGCACGTCCTTGCGCGAGTCGGCCAGCGCCACCAGTTCGGCGCGCGCCCGCTCCGGGGTCAGTGTCGCCGCGTCCCGGAGCGGCAGCAGTGGCAGGATCTTCTCCAGGTCGGGATCCAATCGCGATGTCATGGGCGTCTCCTCCGGCGTCGACTATACTGTCGATGATTTCCGCATCACAGGAGGCCTGCATGCCGGTGGTGAAGAACGCAGAGGCTCGCGAGATCCCGTGGCGTCCGGGCTATCGCAACTATGTTTTGGCCGGCGAGGCCGAGGGCGTTTCGGTGAGCTCGAGCCTGGCTATTCTGGAAAAGGGCGCCGGCGCGCCGCTGCACTTCCACGAGGAAGTCGACGAGGTGATCGTCGTGCTCGAGGGAACGCTCGACCTGCGGATCGGCGACGAACGCATGCTGGTCGGCAAGGACCAGACGATCTCGATTCCCGCCCGCACGCCGCACGCCTTCACCGTGGTCAGTCCCGAGGGGGCGCGCTTCATCGCCTTCCTGCCGCGCCAGGGCGCGCACCTCGCGACGCAGTACATCGAGGGCGGCCCGCCGGCCGGCGCCGCGCTCAAGTAGGCTCTATCATGGACCAGACCGCCCCGTGGTGAGGACAATGACCGGACGAAACATCGATCCCCAGGAATGGGAGCTGCGCTGCGACCTGGCGGCGGCCTATCGCCTGTTCGCCCATTTCGGCATGGACGACCTGATCTTCACCCACCTGTCGGTGCGCCTGCCGGGCAAGGACCATCGCTTCCTGCTCAATCCGTTCGGCCATCTGTTCGACGAGATCACGGCATCGAGCCTGATCGCCGTCGATCCCGAAGGCCACGCCATCGAGCCGATCGACGAGGCCAGGATCAACAACGCGGGCTTCACCATCCATTCGGCGGTGCACATGGCGCGCGACGATGCGCAGTGCGTCATGCACAGCCACACCACGGCCGGCATGGCGGTGGCGGCGCAGGAGCAGGGCCTGCTGCCCCTGAACCAGATGTCGATGCAGTTCTTCGGCCGCACCAGCTATCACGACTACGAAGGCATCGCGCTCGACCTCGACGAGCGCGAGCGGCTGGTGCGCGATCTTGGGCCCAACAGCGCGATGATCCTGCGCCATCACGGCCTGCTGACCACCGGCCGCACCGTCGGCGACGCCTTCTACGAGATGTACTACCTCGAGCAGGCCTGCCGCCTGCAGGTCGCCGCCACGCAGGGCGGCCAGAAGATCACCCTGCCGCCGGACTCCGTTGCCGAGCATACAGCCCGGCAGTTCGGCAGCTTCGAGAGCAAGGGCCAGCGCCCCTGGGCCGCGCTCAGGCGCCGCCTCGACCGCGAAAGCCCGGACTACGCGACCTGATCATTGCCGAAGGGTGGGCTGTGTGCGGAATGTCGCGATGAAACTGTCCTGGCTTGTGCTGGCCGGCCTCATGCTGCCCGGCACGGCTGCCGCGCAGCGCAACGATGATCGCGCTCAATTCGATGCCCGGATGAACATGCTGCAGCGCTCGCTGGCAGAGCTCTCCGCCCGGCTCGAGCAACTCAACGCGCACGACCGCGAACTCCAGCAGCAGGTGGAGAACATGCGGACAAACGTCGATCAGCGCCTGGAACGCCTGGGGAAAGCGGCTCCTCGAGCGCCGTCCAGACGCTAGGTCTTATCCCGTCTGCGCCTTGTCCTGCTGGATCTTCATGCGGCAGAGCGCGATCGCCTTCTGCGCGGTGGCGGCGTGCTGGCCCGACGGCTCGACCTCGAGGAAGCGCTGCCACGCCGCCAGCGCCTCGTCGCAGCGCTCGACCTTGGTCAGCAGCAGCGCCAGGTTGAAGTGGGCGTCGCCCCAGTCGGGCTGCGCCTTCACGGCGCGGCGATACTCGGCGATGGCGAGGTCGGTCTGCTCCTCGTCCTCGGCGGCGAGGGCGAGGTTGTACCAGGCCTCGGCGAAGGCTGGATCGCGCGCCACCGCGATCTGCCACGCCACCTTGGCCTCCGGGCCGCGGCCCTGCGCCTGGAAGACGTTGCCGAGGTTGAAGGGCAGCACGGGATCGGCCGTGTCGGCGCGCATTGCCGTGGTGTAGAGGCTCTCGGCCGTGGCATGGTCGCCCGCGAGCTCGGCGTCCTCGGCCTCGGCGAGAAGATCGTCGATGCTGCGCGGCTTCTGCTGGCTGCCGAACATGGTGAGCTGGCCCGAGAACTCGGCGAGCTGGCCGCCGACCTGGCGCAACAGCTCGCCGGCGGGTCCTTCGGTCAGGCGCGCCTCGGCGAGGTTGGTGCCGCGCCGGCGCAGCGCCACGGCCGCCTCCAGCACGTCGCCGATCGCCACGCCGCGCTTCAAGAGACGCGCCGCCTCGCGCGCCGCGACGAGGTCGCGCCAGGCGAATCGATCATCGACCGGCTCCAGCACGTCGAACAGCACAAGGCAGGAGACGAGGTTGGGCGTGAGGCCGGCCAGCCGCTCGATCTCGGCGCGGCCCATGCTGCGGTCGACGTCCTCGGGCGGCGGCAGCAGGCCGAGCGCGCGGCGCAACACGTTCTCGCTGATCAGCGCCGCCGTCGCCGGCAGGCCGGCCGGCAGGGCGACGCGGCCGTCATCGAGCGCGCGCGCCGATGCCGAATGGCCGAAGGCGATCAGGCTGACGGTGCGGCCGGACCGCGTCGCGAGCTTGCCCTCGCGCAAGCGGACCAGCATGTCGAGGCGGCGCCGCGTCAGTCCCTGGATGCGGCCGACGAGGTAGAGCGTCTCACCGGCGAGAGGCACGGATCGCTACCCGCGCGCCGCCTTGCGCGCCGCGGGTTTCTTCGCCACCGGCTTGCGCACCGCCTCCTTGGCGGCCGGCGCCTCGGTCTTCTTGCTGGGCGCGCGCGGCCGGCGCAACTGGTCGCCGCCCGCCACCTCCAGGCTCTTCTTCAGCGCGTCCATGATGTTGACGACGTTGGCGGGCGCCGCGGCCTCGGGCACGGTGAAGGTCTGGCCGGCCTGCTTGGCCTTCAGCATCGAGACGACGGCTTCCTCGTAGCGGTCGGTGAAGGTGTCGGGCTCGAAGTGGCCGGACATGCGGGAGATGATCTCCTGGGCGATGTCGAGCATCTCGCCCGGCAGCTTGACGTCGCCGATCTCGTCGAAGATCTCAGCCCCCGAGCGCACCTCGTAGGGATAGCGCAGGGTCGTGGCCAGCATGCCCCTCTCGCGCGGCTGCAGCATCAGCATGCGCTCGCGGCGGGCCAGCACGATGCGGCCGATGCCGACCATCTTCTTGCGCGTCATCGCCTCGCGGATGACGGCGAACGCCTCCTCGGCGACCTTGTCGTCGGGGGCGAGGTAGTAGGGGCTGTCGAGGTAGATCTCGTCGATCTCGGAAGCCGGCACGAAGGTCTCGATCTCGATCGTCCGGGTGCTCTCGATCTTGAGCGCCTCGATCTCGCTGTCCTCGACCATGACGTACTGGCCCTTGGAGACCTGGTAGCCTTTCACGCGGTCGGCCGTGTCGACCGGCTCCCCGCTCACGCTGTCGACCATGTTCTGCTTCAGCCGATTGCCGGTCTTGCGGTTGAGCGTATTGAACGACACGCGCTCGGACGCCGACGAGGCGTTGTAGAGCGCGACCGCGCACGAGACCAGCGACAGCTTGAGGTAACCCTTCCACGAGGAACGCGCCATCGAAAGACTCCGGGATACAAGGTGGTAGGGATTTTACTTGAAGTGGGGATTCAGGTCGACACTACCGCTATGCCTAACGATGGTACGAGCTACAGGATGCGCTTCGGAGGCTTGTGCTGATGGCCGTCGTCGTCGAACAAAAGGACAACGCCACTCGACGCTCGGCAGTGCGATCGACACTTTGAATCGGAATCAGCTTTGTTGTGGCTGAGCAATGCCGACGCCATAGTTCCGGCAAGCGTTCCGGCTGCTACGGGAGATGTACGAGATGGTCGGCGAAGAGCAGCCCCGCTTCGTCGGGCGCTCGATGCAGCGGCGCGAAGATCATCGCCTGCTGACCGGACGCGGCCAGTTCGTCGCCGATCTCGTCCTGCCGGGCATGCTGCACGCCGTCTTCGTCAGGAGCCAGCAGGCGCACGGCCGCATCCGCTCGATCGATGTCGCCGACGCGGCGGCGATGCCGGGCGTCGCGCGCGTGCTCACCGGCGAGCAGTTGCTGCGGCTTGCGCCGCCCGTTGCCGGCGGGCAGCTGTCGCTGCCGGCCAAGTGGCGGAGCCACGTGCAGCATGCCATCCACAATCCGCAGCAGCCGATGCTGGCCGTGGGCAAGGTCCGCCATGTCGGCGAAGCCGTCGCCGTGGTCGTGGCCGAGAGCCGCGACCAGGCGCTCGATGCCGCCGAACAGGTCTCGGTCGACATCGAACCGCTGGCGGCCGTCGTCGATGCCGAAGCCGCGCTGGCGCCTCAGTCGGCGGTGATCCACGAAGAGTTCGCGACCAACCTCATTGGCGAGCTCGCTATCGAGAAGGGCGCCGTGGCGGCCGCGCTCAGCGCCGCGCCTAAAAGGCTCAAGCGTCGCTTCTACACCCATCGCTACGCCGGCGTGCCGATCGAGTGTCGCGGCGTGATCGGCGCCTACGACCAGCGCACCGATTCCGTCACCATCTGGTCGGCGACGCAGGTGGTCCACTCGGTGCGCCGCGCCGCCGCGGGGTTCCTAGGCCTGCCCGAAGCGCGCGTCCGCTGCGTGGCGCTCGATGTCGGCGGCGGCTTCGGCACCAAGGGACACATCTACCCCGAGGACCTGCTGATCCCCTTCGTGGCGCGCCTGGTCGGGCGTCCCGTGCGCTGGATCGAGGAGCGGCAGGAGCATCTGCTGTGCTCCTGCCATTCGCGCGACCAGCTGCACGAGGTCGAGGCCGGCTTCGACCGAGAGGGCCATGTGCTCGCCTTTCGCGACACGTTCCTGGTCGATTGCGGTGCGTGGAATCCCATCGGCGTCGCCATCGCCTACAACACCGCCGTCCATCTGCTCGGCCCCTATAAGGTCGGCAACTTCGCCGCGACGGCGCGCATCGTGGCGACCAACAAGGTGCCCAACGCGCCCTATCGCGGCGCCGGCCGACCGGAGGCGGCCTTCGCCGTGGAGCGCACCATGGATCTGATCGCGCGTGAGCTCGGCCTCGAACCCACCGAGGTCAGGCGGCGCAACATGATCCAGCCGGCGGAGCTGCCTTGTGCCATGGGCCTGCCTTACCGCGATGGGGAGCCAGTCGTGTATGACAGCGGCGACTTCCCCGGCGGCATGGACAAGGCGCTGGCGGCGATCGGCGGCCTTGCTGCGTTCCGCAATCGCCAGCGCGAGGCGCGAGAGCGCGGTCGCTACCTTGGCCTCGGCGTCGCCAGCTACGTCGAAGGCACTGGCGTCGGACCGTTCGAGAGCGCGCTGGTGCGCATCGAATCGAACGGCTCGATCACCGTCAGCTCGGGCGCCTGCACCCAGGGCCAGGGCATGGAGACGATCTTCGCCCAGGTGGTGGCCGACCTCTGGTCGGTCGATCCCCGCGATGTCGCCATCGCCTTGGGCGACACGTCGCTGATCGCCATCGGCTTCGGCACGATCGCCAGCCGCAGCACCGTGAACCTCAGCGCCGCCATCCACTTCGCGAGCGAACGGCTGCGCGCAAAAGTGTTCGCCATCGCCGGCAACATGATGGAATGCGCCCCGGCCGACCTGGAACTGCGTCGCGGCGGCAAGGTGGGCGTCGTCGGCGTTCCCGGCCTGGAGGTGACGCTTGCCGCCGTGGCGCAGGCGGCCCGTCCCGGCTGGGACCATCGCCGCCCAGCGGGTGTCGATGCCGGTCTGGAGGAAACTTTCTACTGGGAGCCGCCGACGGTCACCTGGGCCAACGCCACCCATCTCGCCCTGCTCGACATCGACCTTGCCTCGGGCGCGATCGCGATCGAGCGCTACGTCGTGGCGCACGACTGCGGTGTGGTCATCAATCCCATGCTGGTCGACGGCCAGGTCGTCGGCGGCACGGTGCAGGGCCTGGGCGGCGCCCTGTTCGAGGAATTCGTCTACGACCGGCAGGGCCAGCTGCTGACGGGGTCGCTCATGGACTATGCCCTGCCGCGGGCCGACGACACGCCGCGCGTGGAGGTGCTGCACCAGGAGTCGCCCTCGCCCCTCAACCCGCTCGGCGTGAAGGGCGTGGGCGAAGGCGGCGCCATTGCACCTCCCGCGGCGATCGCCAACGCCGTGTGTGACGCGCTTGCCGCGTTCAAGATCGAGATCAACATCACGCCGATAAAGCCGGAGCATATCGTCAAGGCCTTGGCCACGGCACAGGAGACCGCATGATCACCAGCGTTGTCGGCGGCGCGCTGCTGCCTCACGCCCCTCAGTTCTTCACCCTGCCGCCGACCGAGGACCGCGCCACCGTCGAGCAGGTGCGCGCCGTTGCATCCGAGATCGGCGCCAGGTTGCGCGAGCTGAAGCCCGATCTCTGGATCATCTTCTCCAACGACCACGCCGAGCAGTTCTTTCATTCGGTGGCGCCGCCCTTCACCGTCCATGTCGGCGCATCCGCACAGGGGCACTTCGCCGGGCGCGACCTCAAGTGGGAGATCCCGGGCGCGATCGGCCTCGAACTTGTCCGCCAACTCTACGGCCAGGGCTTCGACCCGGCCTTCACCAGCACGGCGAAGTTCGATTATGCCATGGGGATTCCCCTGACCCATATCGGTCACACCGATCCCATCCTGCCGATCTACATCAACGCCTATCTCGCGCCGCAGCCGACCATGGCGCGCTGCTATGCCTTCGGCGAGGCGATCGCACGGTCGGTCACGGCGCTCGGCCTGCGGACGGTGGTGCTGGCGAGCGGAGGCATGTCGCATTTCCCGGGAACCGACCGCTATGCCAATCCCGAGCTCGACTGGGATCGCGCGGCACTTGCCCGCATTGCGGCGGGCAACCTGAAGTCCCTGATCGGCTACGACGAGGACGAGCTGGACGACAAAGGCAATATCGAGCTTCGCTGCTGGGCGTGCGCCGCCGGCGCACTGGGCGAGCGCAAGCCCGACATCGTCTCGCTGGCTCCGAGCTGGCACCACAACTACGCCTCGGTCGCCTGGTTCGGCGGCGGCGGAGCGCCGCGCGATCTTCACTATCCGTCGATCAGGCCCGAGCTCGTCGGGTTGACGACGGCCTTGCACGGCCTCGCCCATGAGGCGTCCGCGCGCGCCGATTTCCGTGCCGACGCCAACGGCTTCGCCGCCCGCTTCTCCCTCAGCGCCGAGCAAAGCCGGGCGCTGGTGCGGCTGGACGTGCCGGCCATGGTGACGATGGGCATCCATCCCCTGGTCGCCTTCCTGGCCAACATGCAGGTCCAGCGCGAGCGCGCGGAGAAGTCATCGTAGAGAGATCGACCGGACGGATGGCAGGTCACTCGGCGGCCACAACTGCGTGTTCAATGCGTGTCGCCGCTGCCTTTTCTTTTCCGCTCGATGTCGATTTCTCCGATAGTCGCGTCGGGTGTTTGTCGGTGTTCAAAGGCGCAGGGAAGGAGCTGATGATGGCCATGTCACTTGGGGCGCACACGCCGCCCATCGTCTCGCCGCCGCCGGTCAGGGGCGGCCGCGCGGATCGACCGATGAAGGTCATGGCCGTCGACGATGATGCGCAGTTTCGTCGAATGTTGTCGCAGGAGTTGATCGAGCATGGCTTCGAGGTCACCACGTTTTCCGACGGTGCCGCCTTGCTCGAAGCGCCGTCCGTCGCATCGGCTGCGGACCTGATCGTTCTCGATTGCAGTCTCAGCCGCTTTTCCGCCATTGATCTCTTGCCGCGGCTGAGGGAGGCGGGCGTCGAGGTTCCGGTGGTGTTCGTGACGGACCGGCCGCTGATGGCCAGCGAAGATCGCGCCTTTGCGATGGGCGCTCTCGACTTCATCGACAAGTCTCGCGGCATGGGTATCCTGGTCCGGCGCCTGCGTCGGGCGGCGCGTAATTGCCCTGCGGAGCGATGCGATGCAACGCTCGAGCACGGCCATCTCACTCTCATGCCAAACGCCAGCCGGGCGTTCTGGAAGGGCGAGGACATCGACCTGACCGTGCGCGAGTTCAAGATCGTGCAGCTTATCGTCGAGAGCCGGGGCCGGGCCGTCTCTTATCGCCAGATCTATGACCGCATGCACTTTTGCGGTTTTGTCGCGGGTGAGGGCGAGGAAGGCTATCGGGTCAATGTGCGGTCCATGATCCGGCGCATTCGCGTCAAGTTCCGGTCGTTCGACCCGACGTTCGACGCGATCCGCAATGCCGCCGCGCTGGGCTATGCCTGGTCCGTCGAGCCGCCCGCGGCGTAGCCAGCCTGGAGCGTGATGGGTTCGGCGGGAATCAGCCGAACGCATCATGCCCTGCGGAACCGCGATCTCCAGTGCGCGCGAATGCCGGCCGATCCCCAGCCGCGGCGTCCTTTCCTGTGTGCCGGCCGGTGTTATTTGCCGGCCGCGGCTTACCCGATCTTGATCACAGCGGGCGTCGTCGGGCGGTGGTACACAATATCTCTGCCGGATTTGCGGCTCGCACGCCTGAGCGGGAGGAAGATTCGTGACTTCGGGCTCCTTGCCGCGCCGATCTTCCATGACGTCGGAACGGGCTCTGACCCAGTTCGTCGGCGCATGAGGGAGCCGGGCTTTGCACCCTTCCGCCAGCCCACCGGCGGTATCGGGGGCCAGCCGCGCGTCGTGCTGGTCGAAGATGACGCGATGTTCCGCGAACTTGTCGAGACCGAGCTTACCGTCCAGGGCTTCGACGTGCTTGCCTTCTCCGACGCGGAATCGCTCCTCGCGGCCGGCGACGTGGCCTCATCGGCTGATGCGATCGTTTTGGACTGGCAGTTGCCCGGTCTTTCGGGGGTCGAACTTTTAGGCGAGCTGCGACGGCGCGGCATCGACAATCCTGTCATCTTCCTGACGGCTTATCCCCTGGTGGGGAACGAGCGGCGTGCCTTCCTCGCGGGTGCCACCGACTTCATCGACAAGACAAGAGGCTTCGACGTGCTCGTCAGGCGCCTCAAGCTCATCTTAAACGCCACGTCCGGCGCGCGGGTTCAGCGGCACCTGGAGCGGCGCGGGCGGCTGCTGCTCAATCCGGTTGAAGGACGCGCCTTCTGGGACGACGTCGATCTCGGCCTGACGCTCGGCGAGTATCGCGTCGTCGAGCTGCTCGCCCGGCGCTCGCCGACCTTCGCCACCTATCGCGAGATCCACGAGCAGATCCGCCATCAGGCGACCACCGCAACGGAAGACGAATGTCGACTGAATGCGCGCGCCGCCGTGAGGCGCATCCGCGTGAAGTTCGCTGCATGCGACCCGGCGTTCTGCCAGATCGAGAACTACAAGACGTTGGGATACGTCTGGACGACCGCGGAACCGGCGCGAAACTGAGCGGTGACGGGCGCTTGCGGGCCTTGCCGCGGCGCCGTCACCGCCAATCTAGCGAGCCGTCTTCACCTTCGACCGCTGCCCCCAGAGATAGCCGAAGGCCATGAAGTTGTGGATTTCGTCGAAGTTCGGATCGTGCTTTTCGAACTTGCGGCGGATCCGCTTGATCGCCGATCGAACGTTGGATCTGTAGCCGTTTTCGCCGCAGCCGCTGATGAAGCCGGGATAGCGCAGCTCATCATAGATGGCGCGGTAGCCGACGTACTGGCCGACGTTGCGGGCGAGCAGATGAACGATGCGGAATTCTCCGACAGTGAGACCGATGTCGGCATCGTCCCAGAAGGCGCGACTGACGTGGTGCTGCAGTACGAGGCGACCACACCGGTAGCTGCTCTCACCCACAAGCTCCGATCCCCTGGATTGCGCGGCGACGCGCAACCTGTGGACCAGGATGGCGACGCCGCGCGACTTGTCGACGAAGTCGACCGCCCCGCGGTCAAACGCCATCGCTTCGTCGATGGCCAGCGGCCGATCCGTCAGGAAGACCACCGGCAGGTTGATGCCGAGCTTGTGCATTCGCGGCAGCAGGTCGATACCCTTGATGTGCGGCAGGTTCCAGTCGAGCACGATGATGTCGGTGTCGACCGCTATGTCCGGGTGCTGAAGCAGTGCTTGACCGTCGGCGAAGACCCGTACCGAAAAGCCGTGCACTTCAAGCTCCGCCGTCAGCGTCGCACAGAAGTGCGCGTTGTCGTTGACGACGATGACCCGCAGCTTGGCGTTGCCAATGCTGGCGAGTTCTCTCACCTGCGAGATGTCGTTCGTTTTGCTGGACATGTCCATCGTACCACTCCCATGACGTTGAGCTGCGACAACGCTCGAATGGGTCGATGCTGACAGCTTCTCCCATCGCGCCGCGGCGGATGGAGGCCTTTTGATCATAGAGGAGTTAACTATGGACGCAGGCATATCCTGAGCCGCGGGCGTTGGCGCCCGGAAACAGGTTCTTTCATTGTTCATCGCAGTTCGCATCACCCACACACCCACGATGAACGTGCATCATGGTGTTGCTTTAGGGAAGCGCGATGGTGACCACGACACTCTTTGATCACGCATCATCGTTTGAGTGAGGCACTAATTGCATTCGATGGCGCGCGCCGCGATCGTTTTGACGGACGTGATCGATGCACTGAAAGGAAGGAGTAGGTTTCAGTGACTGAGGCATCTCGTCGTCAACGATGTGCCCGATCGATCGAGTGCGCTCAGCTCCTGCGATCCTTCATGCGACGCGGACCGCACGTGTTGAAATCGATTTGCAGGCGCCTGTCTTGCGAAGCGGTATCAATCAGCCGCATGCGGTATCGCTGCACCATGGCTGACCAAGGTGCGCCGCCATCCCCGGCTTCACTCCGTGGCCTTGTTTGGTGCGACAGCGCTGAGAAGATTGCGCATTCTTCCCGTGCTCCCTGGCGACTGCAGGTTTCCACCAGGGGCGCCAGCGAAGCCTCGACCTGCTTCAGCCGTGCGATTTCGCGGCGCACGTCCAGCAAATGTTGTTCGGCGATGGCGTAGATGCCGCCGCA
>Ga0081539_10003003_pt1 | contig 22016 bp, 16 predicted proteins | sample TabmetS4T2R2_FD_71023 | JGI IMG/M metagenome (GOLD analysis project Ga0081539, IMG submission 71023) | Tabebuia heterophylla rhizosphere microbial communities from the University of Puerto Rico - S4T2R2 | ecosystem: Host-associated > Plants > Roots > Rhizosphere ...
CCTCAAGACGATAAAAACAGGCGCTCTACTGAGGAGGCGGTGCGCGAAGACCTTCAGCGCCAGCCGCATCTATTCTTTCGCTTGGCGGAAAATGCTCTTACCGTCGTCGAAAGCTTCCGTGCCAATTACCTGAAGAACACCGCCGACTTCATCGCCAAGCTGCGCCGTGCCATGCAGCAGACCGCCGATCGTTCGGAGCCTATCTTGACCGTTAACCAGATCGAGAATGCAGTTTGGCCTGAAGTCTCTGGTGAGGTTGTGACATTTATTGACGGCGGGATCGGACATGTGCAGATTGCCAGCCAAGCGCCGATTCTTCTCCGTGTCGGTTCATATTGTGTGCGAACGGGTGAGCGTAAGCTCTCGGAGCGTGAGCAGTTCGGCTATTACCCCGTGATTCTTGGCGACCTCGAAGGCGGCAGCAAAGAGCGCAAAGATTTCCCGGACATTGTCCGCATTACGGCGGAACTTCTCGGCGGGCTGGCCGCTCTAGAACGCACGCCCGACCTACGCGTTCTAATGTTTCACGGCCCGCTGGTTTATCTCATGGGCGGGTACGCCGGTCATACGCCTTTCACGGAAAGAGACATTGACCTCTTCCTACAACACTATGCGCCGAATGCCGAGAAGACACGCGAACTCAAGGAGGCTTTCCTGCAAGAGGCGAAGCTCGACATCTACCCGAACCTAACCGACCGCTCTCACGAATGGATCAGCCGCCGGGTGTTCGAGCCTCTGTCATGGATTTCGTATCTTTATCGGCGTTTGATTCGTGCGGCGAAAAAGCGCAGCCCCATCCCTATCATTGTCGGTGCGGTCGAGCGCGGCGAGCTACGAGAGTTCAGCGAGAAGAAGTTACTGGAGCGGGTCTTTCGTGGTCTCAGACAAAAGGGGAATGAGAACTACTTCAATGAGATTTACGGTCGCACCGATCTGACCAGTCCCAAGTCTTTTCTTGACAAGCTGGGTTACACCGACTCACTGCTGCTTTCACTACTGCTTGAACCCGGCGAGCATTCTGAAAGTTGGGAGATCGCCAAATATGATGGCCTGCGTGCGGGAAACGTCTCGCTGCCCGGCGAGGCTGGAACAACCACCGTTAACTTCTCTTTTTTGCAGCCGAACTCATTTGGCTTTCCCCGCGTCCATGGGTGCTACGTGCGCGTATCGGAGAACACAGAGCCGATTCGGGTAGAGGTGTTCCCCGAACTGGGCGATGATCAAATCGTTGAGGCTGCGCGCCGCGTCTATCTCTACTCACGCTTATTGCCCGGCTATGGATTCCCTGTCGGGCTGGACGTGGCCGATAAATATGCTAAAGTCCCGAACTGGCTGACGAGCGCCTACGGCAAACTCATCAAGCATCACCTCGGCGTCAGTCTTCAACGCGGCGAGATCAAAGATGATGAGATGCGCCGTCTGCTGATTCAGGCAATGTACATGACCCACAGAGATTTCCTCTTCCGTCCTCAAAGCTGAACCGGAGAGTGATTAAATGTCCGATTCTTCAAAGCCAAGTGATTCCCCTATCAGTCCCAATTACGTCGGCACACTCGTTGGTGAGAGCACGAGCCGCGAATTCCGCCTCGCCGTCCGTCATGAAGCCGTGCGCGAGCAGGACATCATCGCCGTTGACGCCGAACTGCGCGACCCGACGCGACCTAAAGAAGAAGAGCCGCAGCAAATCCGCGTCTGGGCAAAGGTGCAACGCATTGAACGTATCAATCCACTCTTTCCTATAGAGGCCGGGCATGAGCTGGCGGAGACGCAGACCGATCCCTTCGATACTGTGCTCTCCCTGAGCCGCGAAATGGTGACGGCTGTGTGCCAAGTGCTCGGCTCCGAACCTGTGATTGGCGGCGAGGGTGGCAAGCTCGATCATTTGCGTTATCCGGCCAAGCCCGCGACCAGTGCTTACCGCCCATCCTCCACCGATATTGAGCGTGTGGTGCTCGGCGATTTGACGGAGAAGAAGAACCGTTCGCTCGACATCGCTACGCTGTCCAATCGCCCAGAAGTTGATGTTAAGGTTGACGGACACTACATCGTGACTCGCCATCTAGCGATTCTGGCGATGACAGGCGCAGGTAAAAGCTGGACGGCGCGGCGGATCATTGAACAGTTAGCGAGTAAGAACTATCCGATTGTCATTTTCGATCCGCATGGCGATTACACAGGGCTGGCAGATGTTCCTGCTCTCAAACAAAAAGTTCGACACTATTACGCGCAGTTCCCTGCCTTTGAGCAAGAACCGGAAACTGTAATGACAATCGTGGAAACTTTAGGCTGGCCTTTAGCTAATACACATCGAAGCCTTTTCGATGACCTTTTCAAAGGGGCAAAAACTTTCATCAATGCTGCGTTGTCTGATCCTACAGAATTGAAAGACCGAGCCGAATGGTTGAGTGATCGCCTGAACAATGAAGATATAAAACGATTCGGGCTGAAGCCGAATTTATTTTTTTTGGCGGATTTTGTGCAGGCAATTGTAATGGCAGGGAAAGCTGAAGATTCCGCGTCACTCAATCGAATCGTTGAGTGGAGCGGGCGTGAAAATTTGAAAATCAAAAAGCAGGTTGCTGGTTGGCTTGAAGGCTTGCCTAACAATTTGCGTACGGTAGCGAAAAGAATCTGGCAGATGGAAGAGATTAGCAGGAAGGTTGCGCGGACTGGTGAACCCCTGCCCGTGAATCCTTCCAGCTTAGTTCGGTATCAGGGTATAAGCATCGTCGCCCTCGCTGGCTACACTAGCGATTTCCAAGCTACGCTTTACAGTTTAGTAGCCGAAAAAATATTCAGCGAACGTGTTGCTAATGAAATAAAGCTTCCTGTTATCTTCTTATTGGAGGAGGCGCACAACTTTGCTCCTGCCAAAGCCAACACCCCCGCTGAGATGCGCGCGATTACGACGACCAAGCAAATTGCGCAGGAGGGCCGCAAGTTCGGCGTTGGTCTGATCCTTATCAGTCAGCGCCCTTCGCGCCTTGATGAAACAACACTATCGCAATGTAACTCCTACGCCATAATGCGCATGGTCAACCCCGCCGACCAAAATTTCGTTAGGCGAGTAGTTGAGAGTTTGGGCGAAGATGAAGCGAAGATGCTCCCGGATTTGGATGTTGGCGAGGCTCTCCTGTCGGGGCAGATGATTAACTTCCCCGTACTTGTCAGAGTCAAGCCGCCTGAGTCGAAGGGCGAACGCGAAGAAGAAGACGCATTCGTAATGCTAGAGAAGGCTTACGAAGAATCCAGACAGTAGCGGGTGTAAAGTTTTGCTGGTCGTTGCCGGACTGAGCCTAAAACATATCGAGCCTCGCGTGTGGGATAGGTCTTCTCCTTACTACTTGCCCGGACTACGCGCAGTCATGGTCTCCTATGCTGACTTTCATCAAATGCCGGCGGCGCGTCAGCGGGCAATGGAGAATGGCCTTCATTCTTCGCTTGGTATTCCCCGGCGTCTCAAGATTTTTCTCGATAATGGTTCGTTCTATTTCTCTCGTCGCGGCGAACGAGTACCCGTAAAAGAGTATGAAGAGTTTGTCATTCAAGCACGCCCCGACTGGCATCCTATTCCGCAGGATTTTATCCCAGCGCCGCAGATGACGCTGCGCCAGCAACGATCCTGCCTACAGCGAACCATGCAGGTCAACCGCGACTTTCGACGTGATGGTTACGTACCTGTTATTCATATCAGCCGTGTGTTACCGGAATACATCGCGGAGCTTAAAAGATTCAGGAGTGTGAAGACTAAGCCGGCGTTGGCTCTTGGCGGTATCGTGCCGAACCTGCTGCGCGCGCCGCAAGCCCTCTCATATGCCCAGATTCTGGAGAGCCTCATCATCGCGCGCCGCGACTTCGCGGATAAAAATATTCATGTCTTCGGCATCGGCGGGACTGCGACGTTGCACCTAGCGGCGCTATTAAGGATTGATTCGGCTGATTCCAGCGGCTGGCGCAACCGTGCTGCGCGGGGCATCATTCAAATGGCCGGAAGCGGTGATCGAAGCGTGATTCAACTGGGTTCATGGAAAGGCCGTGAACTAAGCCGGCAGGAAAGAATAGAACTTAGAGGCTGCTCGTGCCCCGCGTGTCAGAAAGAAGGGCTTCGGGGATTGCGCGCAACGGGCGCGCACGGATTTAGGAATCGGGCAACTCACAATCTTTGGACTCTTCTGGAAGAGACTCGCTGGATAACGCAGCATCTGCGTGCAGGAACTTACAAAGATAATTACGAGAAGCATCTAAATAATTCGACTTACCGTCCGTTAATTGAGTTTCTTGTAAAAGGCTCCCCTGAAAGCAGCGCTTGCAAGGCAACTGCTGTTCGGTCTCTATTGGCAAGGGAATGAGAAGGGGAAGCACCAATTGCCGCCCCTTCTTATCTTCAAACCGCGCTTGGCGCACGCCATAGACTACTCACCTACTTCGTTAGCGGCGCGATTGTCTGGCTGAGAAGGTCGGGCTTCGACGTGTCGCGCAGGAGGTGCGGATATTGCTCGCCGCCGTGGTAGTCGAGCGTGTAGTTGATGAGCGTGCCCTCGTTGTTGACGAGGAGGCGCATGGATTCTTTGCGCGACTTCGCGGCCTTCAGCGCGTCGCGCAGAACGTCGGGCGTGAAAGCTTTGCCGTCAACGGCGACGACCGACATGCCCGGCCCAAGTTTCGATTCATACGCGGGCGTTCCCCGTATCACGTCTTCGATGAGTCCCTCCGTGTTCAGCCTCAATCCGAGCGAGTAACCCATCTCGACGCGCTCGCGTCCGTCCTCCAAGTCTTCTATATGTTGACTGCGAACGTCGTCGTAGGCGACGCGCCAGCCGCCGCGCTCGATGCCGCCCAAGGGGGCGTGAAAGTCTGTCGTGTAGAGACGCTGGTTGAGGAACGCGCGCCAGTCGTAGGGCGCGACCTCGTTGAGCGTTGCGACAACGTCGTCGAACGTGTAGGTCTTGAGGGCGGGCGAGCCTGACTGCCCGCCGTAGAAGCGCCGGCAGAAGTCGTCGAGCGAGCGCTGGCCGTTTGTGAGTTGGCGTATGAGCGTGTCGGCGTCGAGCCAGATGAGCCAGCCCTCGTCGTAGAAGTCAACGCCGCGACGCTCGGCAGACCACTCGCCCGCGGCGTTGTAGAGAAGTTGCGCGGCGATGGTCGTGTCAATCAGCGGACGCCAGAGGCGACCGGGCCTGTGGTCTAAACTCGCCGCCACGCTCGCCAACTCGTCGCGGTACTCGTCGGCAGTCCAGATGCCGCTGCGAGCGGCGAGCACGTTTCCGTAATACTCCGTCATCCCCTCATAGACCCAGAGCAGTTCGTCGTTCATCGGCTTCTGAAAGTCGGACGTTGCGAGGCCGGCGGGCCGGCGATATTTTCCGATCCAAGAGTGTGTGTACTCGTGCGGGAGGACGCCCAAAGCGAGACGGCCAAGCGTTTCGTCAATCAACGAGCGTTCGGCTACTCGACTGTCGTTCGACTGGTGATGTTCGAGTCCGAAGTGCGCGACGCGGTCGCTCAAGGTGAAGAGGAAGTTGTAGTGGTCGTAGTGGTGCGCGCCGAACAGAGCCTTCGCTTCTTCTACGAGCTTTCGCATCGCCGCAATGAACTGCGGGCTGGCTTCGAGCGCGGCGGCGCTGTCGGCTGCGAGGTCTAGTTCAACGGTCGGCTTCGACGCGGAGAGCGGGATTGCGCGGAAGTATTCGCCCGCGAGCACGGGCGAATCAACGAGCATCGTCAAAGAGGCGGGCGCAAACTCAATCTGCCCGCGCGATTCTCTCTCGGTCGTCAAGCCGGTCGCGTAACGCCAGCCCGCGGGCAGTCGAAGCGATGCGTCGAACATTATGTCGTCGGTGTGCGAGACCGACGGGTAGAGCAGAATCCAGTTCCAAGAAAAAACGGCGAGGTGCGAGGTCGTCGAAGAACCCGACGTGAAGCCGCCCGCATAGGTCGGCGCGAGAAACTCCATCGCCACCTCGACCGAGGTCGCGCCCTGCGGCACTTCGATGTGGAAGGCGTACATGTCAACCGCGTCGCGCCGCCACTGCAAGGGCTTTCCGGCGGCGGTAAACTTCAGTCCCGAAAAATTTATGACAGGCCCGGTCGGCCCGTGCTCGCCCGGAATCCACTGCGGGTAGTAGAGCGTGAGCGGGCCGGGGCGCGCGGGTATGATTTCGGTCGCGCGGAAGAGTTTGCGCGGCGCGTCCGTGGCGTCAACGGAAAGTTTGACGGCTTGCGCGGCGCGCGCGGGCTGCGCGAGAGCCGTCTGCCCTTGCGCGAGCGCGAGGACGAGAAACGAGAAAACTGACAGCAGTAGCGGTGCGACTCTTCTTTTCATAGGCTCTCTCCGTTCGGGTTGAAGTTCGCCGCGCCGCGCCGCGCCGCGCCGACGGCGTTCGAGACAGAGTTCCCTTGCACGGCAGTTATCTTTCAGAGGCGATGAGAGAATCTAAACCGCCGCGCGCGATTTTTCAATACCTAAGACCGAACAAAGGTACAGTACCGCGAGCGGTAGCGAGCGGGTCGTCTGTGATAGGCATACCCGCGAGGCTACCGCTCGCGGTACTGATTCAGCATACCCGCGAGGCTTACGCTCGCGGTACTGATTCGCACGTCGCTTTCAGCTAAACATCTCGTTGACGAGGAGCGTGAGCGCGTTGTCTTGAAGCGTCTTGTTGCTCTGGAGGTCGCTGTGGAGGTCGCAGGCGAAGACGGAGTAGGCGATGGGGAGCGCTGTGTCGTAGAAGAGGCTCGCGCGCGCGCCCGCGAGCCGGAGGCCGAGGAGCGACGAGCGCGTGACGCGACCGTCGCCCGGCTCGTACATCGCGCGCAAGACTTCCGCGCGCTCGATTTTCCGTTTGTCGCCGGCGCGCAGAGACTTCGGGCGGACGAGTGTGAGCCAGCGGTTGTGCTTCTCGTCGCGGACGATGATTGCCGCCGCGAGCGTCTCCTCGCAGTCGCCGCCGAAGGCGAAGAGTTTGACGGGCGCGCTCCCTTTAGACGCATCGCGCGCGTCAGTCATCGCGTCGTTCGCGTTAACGTTCGTGTCCAGAGCCTCGTGGAAGCGTCTTGCGCGAGTGAGCACGGCGTTGAAGTATGCGTCCAACTCTTCGAGCGTGCCCTTCTGAGCCGGCGCTTCGCGCCCGCCCGGCTCGCCGCGCGCGTAGGCGGCGCGAAACGCCGCGTCGTTGACGGCAGACCAGCCGAAGCGACGCCAGACCGCCGCGTCGTATAAATCGAGATTCAAAGGACGGAGGTTCTCGTCGAGAAAGCGCGCTTGAGCGCTGTGCGGGAGGAGTTGGTAAATCGAGGGCGCGGTCATCACGTCCTCGCGCGAGAGTTTGTTGAGGAGTCGGACGCGGTGCCGGACGCCCTCGGTCACGGAGTAGCCTTCGAGCAGAGTTGCGAACGCCTCCATCGAGCCTGTGTTCGGCGTGCCGAACATGAAAATCTTGCTGACGAAACCTGCTCCGGCCCAGTCGGGCCGCGGTTCTGTTCCTTCGGGCGGAAGGTCGCGGTCGCCGTACATCGCCGCGTAGCGCGCGACGAGTCCGCCCATCGAGTGGGCGACGACGTTGAAGCGAAGGTCTGGCCGACCGAGACGAAGTTTTAGAGCTTCGACGCGACGCACGAGCAGGCGCGCCGACTCGACGTTGTCGCGCCGCCAGTCATAAGGGAAGACGTAGTAAGTGTCGCGGTCGCCGTCCGACGGCGGATTGCCCCAGTCGCCTTCGCGGTAGCCGCCGTAAGTTTCAAGCGCGCGAAGCAGATGGTGATAGACATAAACTTCGGGCGCGATCTTGGCGAGTTTTGCCGTCTCGACGATGCGCGCGGCGACAAGATCGTCGCGGTTCGCTTCGAGGTCTGGAGTCGTCGGAAGACTCAAGCCGTCAACGCTCGAACGCAGAAGGCTCGGCCAGACGACCTCGCCCGTTTTTCTGTTGACGATGCGCGAACCGAGTATGCCGGGGATGACGATGACGGGGCGCTTGCCCGTGCGCGTGCGCGCCTCCGCGAACACGCGCTCAAGGTTCGGCGTGCGACGCGGGCCGCAACCGGAGGAGAGAATGATGAACGCGGAATGATGAATGATGAATATGAGGAGCAAGAGCTTTTTCTTTTTATTCATCATTCACACTGCCGCATTCATCGTTTCGATTTATCAGGCTCGCGACGAAGCCCGCGCCGAAGCCGTTGTCTATGTTGACGACCGTTACGTTCGACGCGCAAGAGTTGAGCATTCCGAGAAGCGCGGCCACGCCGCCGAAACTCGCGCCGTAGCCGATGCTCGTCGGCACTGCGATGACGGGCACGGCGACGAGTCCGCCGACGACCGAAGGGAGCGCGCCCTCCATCCCCGCCGCGACTATAGCGACGCGCGCCGCACGCAGACGCTCGCGCTCGGCCATGATTCTGTGAATGCCGGCGACGCCCGCGTCCCAAATCCTCTCGACGCGGTTGCCCATAGCCTCCGACGTGAGCGCGGCCTCCTCGGCGACGGGGATGTCGCTCGTCCCCGCGGTCACGACCATGATCGTGCCCGCGCCGCGCTCCGTCCGGTCGCGCATCACGCGAATCATCCGCGCCGACTCGTGCCACTCGGCCTCGTTGCAGACGTTTCGGACTTCGCCGAACGTCGCTTCGTCCGTGCGCGTCACTAAAACGTTCGGCGCGCGACGCGCCAGCGCTTCGACTATCTCGACGACCTGCGCGCGCGTCTTCCCCGCCCCGAAGACTACTTCGGGAAACCCTTGCCGGGCGGCGCGCGCGTGGTCAACGCGCGAGTGCCCAAGGTCTTCAAAGTGCAGGTTCGAGATTCGACGCGCGGCCTCCGCGTCGTCCAACTCGCCCGACTTGAAGGCGCGCAGCAGTCTCTCCAATTCTCGCAAGTCCATCGCGTTAAGGAATGTGCAGTAGCCCGACCGTAAGGGAGGGCGTTTCCCGTTCTAAGAAGGACGCCCTCCCTTACGGTCTGGCTACTGCCCTTTCATCTTCAGAGCAGGCATTCTAGCATTCTACAGACGACCGCCCGAAACGCGCCGCTTGCGCGCACGCTTGCGCGGCCCTTAAGATTCAACGTCTGGAGTCTGAAGTCTGGAGTCAGGACGGCTTCTTCTGCTTTGACTCCAGACTCCAGACTCCAGACTTCAGACTCCAGACTCTTTTATGGAACTGACGGTCGCAATCACGGGCGCGTCCGGCTCGATTTACGCGCACCGAACGCTCCTGCACATGGCCGCGAGCGGCGCGGTTGAGCGCGTGAATCTCATCATGTCTTCGTCGGCTTCGGTCGTGGCGCGCGTCGAGATGGGCGCGAAGATTTCCGAAGGCGACGTGCGCGCTGGAAAGGAGAAGATGGGAAATGATGAATGCGGAATGATGAGTGATGAATGAAGAAAGCAGCCCGTCTTTTAATTCATCATTCATCATTCCGCATTCATCATTTAGCTGTTATGGAGTGGCACAAGGGAGAGTTCACGATTAGCGACGCGCGCGCGCGTCTGGACATCGCGTTCGTGCACGAGTTTTTGAGCAACGAGAGCTACTGGGCGCGCGGTCGTCGCGTCGAGACAGTCCGGCGCGCGATTGAAAACTCTCTGCCGTTCGGACTCTATCGAGGCGAACGTCAAATAGGTTTCGCGCGCGCCGTCACCGACTACGCGACCTTCGCTTGGTTGGCGGACGTGTTCGTGCTCGAAGAGTTTCGCGGCCACGGCCTCGGCGTCTGGCTCGTCGAGACGGCGCTCGCGCACCCTTCGCTTCAAAACTTGCGGCGCTGGATTCTCGCCACGCGCGACGCGCACGCGCTCTATCGTCGCTTCGGCTTCCGCGCCGCGAGCGCCGACTTCTTCATGGAGAAGTTGGACGACGGCGCGTAACATCTTCATCGGAACGCGGGCGACGATGAAGTGAGCGTCGGTAGCGAGTAATCGTTGGCATACTGCAACGAGTCGGGCCGCGCGTTGCGATTTGCAAAGCGTGCGTGCGCCAAATAGTGGGTTTTACTGGCAACTCGCGCCGTTTTCGAGCCGCGCGTGTTGGCGCGGGCCTTGCTTTGATTGAGGGCGGGCGCGTGGCACAACAGGTCAGTACCGGGAGCGGTAGCGACCGGGTTGGACTTAACAGACACCCAACTTGAGTTGATATGTGTGGTCGCGCCCCGTCGCTATTGCTCCGCGTACTGACCCGGCGTATTTCCGCGACGGTTCAAGTAACGGGTCGAGAGTTTGATTTGAATCGCTTATTCATACCGCGAATATGACGACGACGCGCAACATACACACGACGCTCGAAATGATTAAGATCGAGCACACGCTCTTTGCGCTCCCGTTTGCCTTCCTCGGCGCTCTGCTGGCCGCGCGCGGCTTCACGCCGGCGGGCCTTCCCACTTGGCGGCAGGCTCTTTGGATAACCGTCGCGATGGTCGGCGCGCGCTCAGCCGCGATGGCCTTCAACCGCATCGCCGACCGGCGCTTCGACGCCGCCAACCCCCGCACGGCCTCGCGCGCAATCCCGGCGGGCCAACTCTCGCTCTCCTTCGCCAGCGCGTTCACAGTCGCTTCGACCGCGCTCTTCTTTCTGGCCGCTGCGATGCTCAACAACCTGACGCTCCTGCTCGCGCCGGTCGCGCTCGCCTCCGTCCTCCTCTACTCGTACACGAAGCGATTCACATCGCTCTCGCACGTCGCGCTCGGCTGGTGTCTCTCGATTGCGCCGACGGGCGCTTGGATAGCCGTGCGCGGCACGTTTGACAGTTCAGTTCCACTACTTCTCTCGCTCGTCGTGCTGCTCTGGACTGCCGGGTTCGACGTTCTCTACGCCTGCCAAGATTACGACTTCGACCGCGCCGCCGGTCTTCGCTCGATTCCGGCGCGCGTCGGCATCAGTCGCGCGTTGTGGGTCGCGCGCGCGCTCCACGCGGGAGCGTTCGCCGCGCTCGTTGGGTTATACTTTCTGACCGGCTTAGGCGCGCTCGCCCTCGCCGGAGTCGGCGCGACGGGCGCGCTGCTCGTCTATCAACACTCGCTCGTACACGCCGACGACTTGAGCCGTTTGAACGCGGCGTTCTTCACCACGAACGCCTTCGTCAGCGTCATCCTGCTCGCGACGTTCGGCGGCGCGATCTTTTTGAGTTCAAAGTTCAAAGTTTAAGGTTGGAAGATACAGTACCGCGAGCGGTAGCGAGCGGGTTTGCTCTTAAAGATGAGAACCTATCCTTCAAGTGACACCCGCTCGCTACCGCTCGCGGTACTGTACCTCTCGGCGTTGAACTTTGAACCTTGAACTTTGAACTTTGAACTTTGAACTTTGAATCATGAACTTTTCACACGACCCCAAGCTCAACGAACTCGCCGCACGTGTCGAAGCGCGCGAGCGTCTCGCTTTTGAAGACGGCGTCGCGCTCTTTCAGACCGACGACGTGCCCGCGCTCGGTCGCCTCGCCGACTCCGTGCGCCGGCGCATGCACGGGCGCACCACTTACTACAACGTCAACCGGCACTTCAACCCGACCAACGTCTGCTACGCCGACTGCAAGTTCTGCGGCTTCTTCCGCACGCCTCGACAGCCGGACGCCTACACGCACAACATCGAAGACTCGCTTCGCATCGCTGGCGAGGCCGTCAAAGAAGGCGCGACCGAGCTACACATCGTCGGTGGTCTGAACACGAAGCTGCCGTTCAGTTATTTCACAGACCTTCTCTCGTCTTTGAAGCAACATTATCCGCAGCTTCATCTGAAGGCTTGGACGATGGTCGAGCTAGACCACTTCGCGCGCTTCTACAAGATGTCGGACGAGGAGGTTATCGAACGACTCAAGGCCGCCGGAATGGATTCGTGCCCCGGCGGCGGCGCGGAGATTTTCCGCGAGCCGACGCGCTCGTCAATCTGCGCGCACAAAACGGACGCCGCGCGCTGGCTCGAACTCTCAGGCAAAGTCCACCGCGCCGGTTTGAAGACCAACGCGACGATGCTCTACGGCCACGTCGAATCAATCGAAGACCGCGTTGACCATCTCTTGCGACTGCGCGAGCAGCAGGACGCGTCGGGCGGCTTTCAGTGCTTCATCCCGCTCGCCTTCTACCCGCCGGGCACGCAGCTTGCGCACCTGCCCGGCCCGTCGGGCGTTGATAGCTTGAAAACGATGGCCGTCTCGCGCCTCTTGCTCGACAACTTCCCGCACATCAAGTCTTACTGGGTGATGCTGGGCAAGCGACTCGCGCAGGTCGCGCTCCACTTCGGCGCGAACGACCTCGACGGCACGATAACCGAAGGCGGCGAGTTGACTGAGAGTTATTCGGTAGAAGCCGGAGGCGAAGTCAAGATGTCAAAACAGGAGATCGTCGCGCTCATCGAAGACGCCGGACTCTATCCGGTAGAGCGCGACACGCTCTACCGTCCCGTTGTGCGCGAGACGGCGACGGTCTAAATGTTTTCGGCCTCACGTGGTAATCTCTCATCAGCGTCTGCCCACATTCCATTAAGCGAGGTGATGTGTATGACGAACGAAGAGATTCAGCGAGTGATGGAGTTCATCATCAAGCAGCAGGAGAGCTTCTCCGACCGGATGGAGCAGATGCTGGAACTGCATGCGCAGTCCGAAAAGCGCATCAGCCGACTCGAAGCCGCCGTCGTCCATCTCTACGACGCGACGACCGAACTCAGCAAGGCGCAGAAAGAGCTTACTGAGAGGCTAACGGAGAAGATTGCCGAGTTGGCCGAGGCGCAAGCGCACACGGATCAGCGTCTGAACGTCCTCATAGACATCATCGAACAGGGACGCGACGGGAAGTCTCAGAGTTAAGCCATGACGACAGCAACAGAAACACGCACAATCACCGTGGCGCACTCGCCCGACTCGGACGACGCGTTCATGTTCTACGGGCTTGCGACCAATAAGATTGACACGGGCGATTTGAAGTTTGAGCACGTGCTCGAAGATATACAGTCGTTGAACGAGAAGGCGACGCGCGGCGTCTATGACGTGACCGCCGTGAGCTTCCACGCCTACGCTTACATTTCCGACAAGTACGTTCTGCTGCCGCACGGCGCGAGCATCGGCGAGGGCTACGGGCCAATCGTCGTCGCGCGCGAGCCGCACGCGGTCGAGGATTTGTCGAAGTTGAAAATAGCCGTGCCGGGAACGTTGACGAGCGCATTTCTGGCGCTGCGAATATTGTGCCCGGAGTTTGAGTACACGGTAGTCCCGTTCGACAAGATAATCGAGGCCGTCGAGGACGGACGCGCCGACGCGGGCCTGCTCATACACGAGGGACAGCTTTTCTATCAGAAGTTGGGGCTGCAAAAGGTCGTTGACCTCGGCGAGTGGTGGAAAGGTTGGACAGACCTTCCGCTGCCGATGGGCGGAAACGTCATCCGACGCGAACTCGGCGCGGAACTTATCGAGCGCGTCTCCGGCTACCTGCACGAGTCAATCCAATTCTCGCTCGACAACCGGCGCGACGCGCTCTCCTACGCGATGCAGTTCGCGCGCGACATGGACACCGACTTGGCAGACCGCTTCGTCGGCATGTGGGTCAACCAACTCACGCTCGACTACACCGAGCGCGGACGACGCGCCGTCCAACGCCTCTTGGACGAGGGAGCGCGGCGCGGCATCATCCCGCGTCGGGTCGAGGCCGAGTTCGTCGGCTAAGGTTAACGGCGGAGAGGTACAGTACCGCGAGCGGTAGCGAGCGGGTGTTCGTTAATAAGCTGAGTTCATGTCTTGTTAAGTGTACCCGCTCGCTACCGCTCGCGGTACTGTACTTTCCAACTTGAGCCATCGGTCGTGGCAACATGTTGCGCCGCCGCCGCATCGAAAGGGTTGCTCGGCGGGCGGTTTCTCGAACCTCTCAGAGAAGGCTTGCCTCGTCCATTCTTCAAGGTTAAGAGAGTGTCTATGAAAAGATTTATTTTGTCTCTCCTGCCGGCGTCGCTTCTGTGCGTCGCCGCGTCCGCCGTCTCGCTCGCGCAGCAGACGACGACGAGCGCCGCGCCTTCCGCAATCAATCGTTCGGGCGCGCCCGTTGACGTTAACCGAATCATACGCGCCTTCACGCAGAAGGAGGCGGAGTTCAGAAAGGCTCTGAACGAGTATGAGTTCAAGCGCGACGCCGTCATCCAGACAATCGCTTGGGGCGGGCAGATTTCGGGCGAGTATCACCGCACGTCGCGCTTCGTCTTCGACGATTCGGGCAACCGCTTCGAGAAGATTCTCTTCTTCCCGATGCCCTCGATTCAGGCCATCAGCATCACGCCCGAAGACTTGGACGACCTCGGCGGCGTGCAAGCCTTCGCGCTCGAAGTGTCGAAGATAAACGATTACGACTTCGCCTACGTCGGCAAGGAGAAGGTTGACGAACTCGACACCTACGTCTTCGACGTGACGCCGAAAGTGCTCTCCGATCAGGCGCGTCTGAAGAAGATGAAGAGCACGAAATCGCAGGAGCGTTTCTTTCAGGGGCGCATCTGGGTTGACGACCAAGACTTGCAGATAGTGAAGGCGCGCGGCAAGGGCGTGCCGGAGTTCGACCAGCGCTTCCCGACCTTTGAGACCTACCGCGAGCAGATTGACGGCAAGTTCTGGTTTCCGACTTACTCTTACGCCGACGACGAGTTGACTTTCAAGGACGGCAACTCCGTACACGTTCGCCTGCGCGTCAAGTACACAGACTTCCAACGCCTGCGCGGGCGCGCGACCGTAATCGAAGAGGGCGAACCCGGCGACGTGAAAGAACCGGCGCCCGCCAAGCCCGCGGCCACCCCGCCGCCACCGCCGGGCAAGCCGAAGCCGTAAAAGAGAAGTGATGAATGCGGAATGATGAATGATGAATGAAGACAAGAGCACTGTCTTTAATTCATCATTCATCATTCCGCATTCATCATTTATTTTCTCAACTCCTCGGCGACCGCCGCGCGCGTCTGCTCCGCGAGTCGCTTCACGTCTTCGTCGGCGGTCATCCCTTCGGTCTCAATCGGCGCGAGTATGACCATCTCAATCGTGCCGGGGCGCGCGACGCCAGTGCCTTTGCCCATCAACTCGTCCGTGTGTTTGATTGCGACGGGAACAACCGGCGCTCCGGCCTCGACGGCCATGTAGAAGCCGCCCTTCTTGAACGGCAGGAGTTGGCCGGGAAGAGCGCGCGTGCCTTCCGCGAAGACGCCGAAGGAGACTCCGGCGCGGAGTCGGTCGGTCGCGGCCTTCATCGTCTGAATTGCGCGCTGGCGGTTCGAGCGGTCAATTGCGAGGATGTTGACGAAGCCCATGCCGTAGCCGAGTATCGGCACTTTCAGAAGCTCCTTCTTCGCAACCATCCCTATCCGACGCCCGACGTTGCAAAAGAGCGTCGCCGTGTCGAGGAACGAACGGTGGTTTGCGATGAAGACGTAGGAACGCCGCGGGTCGAGTCGTTCGAGTCCTTTAACATGAACGCGCGCGCCCGAAAGTCTGAGCCAGTTGCGCGCGCCGAAGAGCGCCCACGGATAGAGCCGCTCGCGGCGTCCCGAAAGAAGCGAGAACGCTATCGCCGGAGGGCCGAGAGAGAGCAGCAGCGCGCCCGCGACGAACAGACTCCACCAGTACCAGAGGCGTCCGGCGAGCGTCGCGCGCGGCGTTGTGCTAGACTCGGCGCGCGAACCCATCCCCCCGCGCTCTTGGCCTTCAATCTCTTGTGGAAGACTTTCAGGATGCACTCGGCTGTCCTTCGTCGCTCTCTTTCTCTCTTCGCCGCCACGCTCGCTGCCTGCTGCCTGTTCACGTTAGACGCCCGCGCGCAACGACGACGACGACCACCGCAATCGCCAACGACTGAACAGACGCCGCGCACAGCCAACTCGCGCGTGCCTTCGCCGCGCGACGCGCTCGGCTTCACGCCCGGCGACGAACGCCGCGTCGCCGACTGGACTCAGATACGCAACTACTTCGACGCGCTCGACCGCGCGAGCGAACGCGTCCTCGTCCAAACAATCGGCGAGACGACGCTCGGCAAGCCTTTGATAGTCGCCTACGTCAGTTCTCCGAGGAATATACGCTCACTCGACCGTTTACGCGAAACGCAAAGGCGTCTCGCCGACCCGCGCCTCATCCGTTCCGACGCCGAACTTCAAAGACAGATAGACGCGGGCCGCACGGTCGTCGTCATCTCCTGCTCGATTCACTCGACCGAGATCGTCGCCTCGCAGATGTCTATGCAACTCGCCTACGAGCTTGCGTCACGAAACGACGCGGACACGCTTGAGATTCTCGACAACACCGTCCTCATACTCATCCCCTCGCCCAACCCCGACGGCATTGACATCATCGCCGACTGGTATCGCCGCTCGCTCGGCAAGCCGTGGGAAGGCTCAGACCCGCCGGAGCTTTATCACTACTACGCGGGCCACGACGACAACCGCGACTGGTTCATGCTCAATCTCAAAGAGACGCGCGCCGTCACGCGCCTGCTCTGGCGCGAGTGGTTTCCGCAGATTGTCTATGACATACACCAGCAGGGACAGACAGGCTCGCGCTTCTTCGTCCCGCCCTTCTACGACCCGCCCAACCCGCACATCGCGCCCGTCCTGCTGCGCGAGGTCGGACTCATCGGCCACAAGATTGCCGCCGACACCGAGGCCGCGGGCTTCCGGGGCGTCGTCACAAACGCGCTCTACGATACTTGGTGGCACGGAGGCTTCCGCACCGCGCCCTATTACCACAACTCCATAGGCATCCTCACCGAAGCCGCGAGCGCGCGCCTGATGACGCCGATTACTGTCACGCCCGAACAACTCGCGCGCTCCTCCACGCGCGGGATGCCTTCGGCGCTTCCAGACACGCCCGCCACAAACTTCCCGAACCCTTGGCCCGGCGGCGAGTGGCGTCCGCGCGACATACTCGACATGGAGTTGATAGCCTCGCGCGCCGTTCTTTCGATGGCCGCCAAGTACCGCGAGCGTTATCTGCGAAACTTCTACGCGCTCGGCCAACGCGCGCTCGACTGGCCTCCGCGCGACGCGGATTACAAAGCGTCGAACCTGCGCGAAGAATCCGTAGTCGCTTACGTCGTTCCGGCGGGTCAGGGCAGAGACGAGAACGTCGCAAAGTTCATCACAACGCTCGTCGAGCAGGGCGTCGAAGTTTACAGGATGGACAGGGAACTTCATCTGACGCTCGCGCCTTCGCGCGGCTCAATCTACAACGACGCGCGCGACGCCCCGCCCGAATGGCCGCTCGGCAGTTACATAATTTTTCTTCGTCAACCTTTCCGCACGAACGTCGAGACGCTTTTCGAGCGACAGATTTACCCCGACCGCACGCAGGGCGGCACGCCCGAACGCCCTTACGACGTTGCCGGCTGGACGCTGCCGATGCAGATGGGCGTCGAGGCTTACCCGGTTCAACGGATACGCGAGACCGAGAGCGAGCGTCGTCTCACGTTCGTTCAAGCTGAAGAAGACGTGCGGCGCGACCTGAGTCTTCCTCTCTACGTCGCGCACGGCGCGCTCGGCACGGGTTCGCCGATTCGCAACCCTTTGCGTCGCACAGTCCGCCTCGCGCTCTACCGAAGCTGGACGGCCCCGATGGACGAAGGCTGGACGCGCTGGCTCTTCGACACCTTCAACGTGCCTTACACTTCCTTGCGCGATACGGAAGTGCGCGCCGGAAACTTGCGCGAGAAGTACGACGTTATCGTCCTGCCTTCGATGCGCCTGCGCGAGATTGTCGAGGGGCGCGCTGGAAGCACAGCGCCGTCTGAGTTCACGGGCGGTATAACGGAGGCGGGCGTCGAAAACCTTCGACGCTTCATTGAGGACGGCGGCACGCTCGTCTGCTGGGACGACTCGACCGACTTCGCAATCAAGCGCTTCGACCTCCCCGTCCGAAACGTCCTCGAAGGATTGAAGCCCTCCGAGTTTTACTGTCCCGGCTCGGTGCTTCGCATCGAAGTTGACACCGCGCACCCGCTCGCGCGCGGACTCGCGCCGCGTATGGACGCATACTTCGTCAACAGCGCGGCCTTCGAGGTCAAAGACGACCGGCGCGCACGCGTCTTCGCGCGCTACAGTTCGTCGAAAGACGAGTTGCTGCGTTCGGGCTGGCTTCTCGGCGCGCAGCACATCGCGGGCCGCGCCGCCGCCGTCGAAGTCACGCTCGGCAAGGGTCGCGTGCGCCTCTACGGTTTCCGACCGCAACACCGAGGCCAGACTTGGGGCACGTTTCCCTTCGTCTTCAACGCGATAGGCGAATAAGTACAGTACCGCGAGCGGAAGCCTCGCGGGTCTCTTTGCACAGCGATACGCGCGTCAAGTAACGACTACCCGCTCGCTACCGCTCGCGGTACTGTACCTTTTCAGTCCTTGAACTTTTTTGGCATCCCGCCGCCCGCGACGGTAATCAAAGGTGTCTTGACCTCGCTTCCGCGTGGTAAGCTGTCCGCTGTTCTGGAGTCAAAAAGCCATGAGAAAGCCCGCCGCCGTCGCACTGCTCCTTCTCTTCATCGCAGCCGCGCACGCGCTCGTCAGCGCTCAGTCGCGCCCGCGCGTCGTCGGTCGGAGCACGCCCGCTTCGACGGCCCCGACGCCGTTCCCGCAGTCGTCGCCCGCGCAGAAACGCACACAGGACGCGCAGAAACAAAGTCGTCGCGGCGAGACGGCGGAAGAGGTCGGCGACGACGAAGTCGTTCGTGTCAACTCGTCGCTCGTCACAGTTCCCGTCACCGTGCTCGACCGCGACGGGCGCTTCATTCCCGGACTCCGAAAGGAAGACTTCCGCATCTTCGAGGACGGCGCCGAACAGGAGGTCGCATACTTCGCCACCGTCGAACAGCCCTTCACCGTCGCCCTCGTCATTGATACCTCAGGCTCGACGCGCTTCAAGCTCGAAGACATACAGGACGCCGCCATAACCTTCCTCGACCAACTGCGCCCCGACGACCGCGTCATCGTCGTCTCGTTCGACGACCAAGTTCGCGTGCTCACCGAAGCCACCAACGACCGTGGACTTCTGCGCGCAGCCATCCGACGCACGCGCACGGGCGAAGGCACGAAGCTCTACGATGCGGTTGATTTAGTCATACGCCAGCAGTTCAGCCGCATACGCGGTCGTAAGGCAATCGTTCTCTTCACCGACGGCGTTGACACGACGAGCAAGCAGGCGAGTTATCAAAGCACGCTCGCCGAGGCCGAAGAACTCGACGCGATGATCTACCCGATTCAGTACGACACATACTTCGACCAGCAGGGCGGCGCCGGCGGCGGCTGGCCCGGCGGCGGCGGTCGTCAACGCAAGCCCGGCATCGGCGACATCATCGGAATCATCATCGGCGGTAAAAACTATCCGAGCGGCGGCGGCGGCGGCGGCGGCGGTGGCGGCGCGTCGCGCGGCGACTACGAGCGCGCGAACCAGTATCTGCGCGGACTCGCGCTGGCGACGGGCGGGCGACACTTCCCCGCGAACGAACTCGGCTACGTCCAAGACGCGTTTACGAGCATCGCCGAAGAACTGCGCCGCCAGTACAGCCTCGGCTATTACCCCGCGCGACAGTCGCAAGCCTCGGAGCGCCGCCAGATAAGGGTTCGCGTCAAGCGCCCGAACCTCGTCGTCCGCGCGCGCGACAGTTACATCTACAGGCCCGCAGGCGCGTCCGCGCCCGCCGACTCCGCCGCGCAAGGCACGACGACGCAGTCGCCGCCCGTCTTCCGCAAGCACTTAACGAAATGATGAATGATGAATGCGGAATGATGAATGAAGACAAGGATGCTGTCTTCATTCATCATTCCGCATTCATCATTCATCGTTTCTTCAAACGACCGTGCCGTCGGGGACGATGCCGTTTTTGGGGATGATGATGATGCCGTCGCGGACGTACCAGCTTCCGTCCGGGGCGGTCTCGTCCGTCAGGCCGCGTTCGTTGACGAGGCGGACGCCCGCGCCGATGCGCGCGTTCTTGTCAACGATTGCGTTGCGTATCACAGTGCCCTCGCCGATGCCTATGCGCGGCACGCCGCCACGCACGTCTCTCTCCATGTCTTCGATTGACTGGTAGAAGTCAGCGCCCATGATGTATGTGTTCTCGATGGTCGCGCCGTAGTCAATGCGCGTGCGCACGCCGACCAAAGAGCGCGTGATGAAAGCGCGCGAGATGATGCAGCCTTCGGCGATGATGGATTGGTTGATTTGGCAGTTGTTCACCTTCGACGGCGGAAGATAACGCGCGCGCGTGAAGATGGGAGCCTCGGTGTCGAAGAGGTTGAATTTCGGGATGGTCGCGGTTAAGTCGAGATTGGCTTGGTGGAAGGCGGAGATTGTCCCGATGTCTTCCCAGTAGCCGTCGAACATGAACGCCTGCACGTTGCCCGACTCGATTGCCGCCGGAATCACTTGCTTACCGAAATCCATCCACGACTCGTCTTTCGCCAACAGTTCACGCAGAAGGTCGAACTTGAATACGTAGATTCCCATCGAGGCGAGAAACGGACGGCGCGCGGCCTCTTCCTCGGAGAGTCCGAAGGCGGTCGTGTCAACGCGCATCTCTTCGAGCGCGTCGCCTTTGGGTTTTTCACGAAACTGCGTGATGCGCCCCGACGCGTCGGCCTTCAAAAGCCCGAAGTCTTCGGCCTGCTCGCGCACGAACGGAATGACGGAGATTGTAACGTCGGCCTCGGTCTCGAAGTGGCGCGCGAGAAACTTCCGGTAGTCCATTCGGTAGAGGTGGTCGCCGGAAAGTATGAGGAGCGTGTCAATGCCCCAGTCGCCGATGTGCGGCAGCACTTGGCGGACGGCGTCCGCCGTCCCTTGAAACCATTCGGGACTCTGCGGCGTCTGCTCGGCGGCGAGTATTTCGACGAAGCCGTTTGAGAATTGCGAGAAGCGGTAGGTCTGCGCGATGTGTTTGTTGAGCGACGCGGAGTTGTACTGCGTCAGGACGAAGATGCGCAGGATGTCGGAGTTGATGCAGTTAGAGATTGGTATGTCAACGAGCCTGTACTTGCCGCCCAAAGGGACGGCTGGCTTCGAGCGCGTCAACGTCAACGGCGAAAGGCGCGTGCCCGCGCCGCCGCCTAAGATAACCGCAAGGATGTTCGGCCTCTTCGGAGCAGGCATCTTCTGACTCCCCTTCCCCACCTGTGTCGAAAACTAAAGAATGAAGTGAGGATAGACGCAAAGCGTCCGCTATTCAATAAGCCTTTGTCGCATTTTTCTTACGAAAGACTGGCGCACGGCAGTAGCCCGACCGTGAGGGAGGGCGTAGGGCGGAAGAAGGATGAAGGCGGAAGGATGAAGGAGACGCTGTTCGAGCGTTCACTTCATACTTCATCCTTCCGCCTTCATCCTTTAACTACGCCCTCCCTCACGGTCGGGCTACGGCGTTTATTTTTTGACGGAGGTCGTCGTGTTCCCGGCGTAGAAGCCTTGCGGGAAGGCGAGTTGAATTCCCTGTGAGCGCAACTGCGGGTTGACCACTTCGATCTTGAGCTTGTGGAAAGAGCCGTCGCTTGCGACCCGCTCGTCGAACGTGACGACGTACTGCGAGAGTAGTTCCTCCTGTATCTGCTTGAAGATTTCGGTCAGCTCCTTAATCTTCTTCGGGAAGAACGCGCGCCCGCCCGTTCGCTCCGAGAGTTTGCGCAAAGGGCCTTTGTCAACGCCGTCGAAGTATTTGTCGTCGCCGACGCCGATTGAATAGACGACCGCTTCCGACTGAAGCGCCGACGCGACGGCCTCTTCGAGTTTCGCGCGGCTGCCCGTGTCAACTCCGTCCGTGATTAGAAGGAGCGCGCGCCGCCCCGCGCCGAGCGAGCGCGTGAGAACGTCGCGCGAGACGAGCCAAACGGCGTCCCAAGCGCCCGTCAAACCGGCCATCGAGGGAAACGGCGTGCCGAGGACGACGATGCCGCCGCCCGCGTAACCGGGAGGCGGCACGAACTCCACGCGCCCGACGGCCTCGCGCACCTTCGCAACGTCCGCCGTCATCTCCTGCTCGACAACGGTTTCGTGCGCGAACGTGACGACCGCCGCCCTGTCCTTCCCCGGAAGCATCATCCCCTTGAGG
>Ga0081539_10003004_pt1 | contig 22015 bp, 15 predicted proteins | sample TabmetS4T2R2_FD_71023 | JGI IMG/M metagenome (GOLD analysis project Ga0081539, IMG submission 71023) | Tabebuia heterophylla rhizosphere microbial communities from the University of Puerto Rico - S4T2R2 | ecosystem: Host-associated > Plants > Roots > Rhizosphere ...
ACTAAGGTTGAAAACCCTCCCTGCTGAAACCCTGTTCAAAAACATCGCGCCTCGGCCAGGCGGTGGGGGCGGGCTTTTTCCCTGCCGGTGATTCATCCCCACCCCGCGAGCGGGCAGGAACAACCCCTGCCCCTACAGTTTTCAAACAGGCTCTGAAAACTGAAAACTACCTTCCTCTCCTGCGCCACTTCGCCGCCTTGCGCGCGAGGGCTTTGAGCTGTTGCGCGACCTGCTCCGGCACTGTCGGCGGCGGCACGATGCGCCCGTCCGCGGCGAAGAAATAGCCGAGGAACTCGAACTCGCCCGCGGGCGGCACGACGCGCGTCTTCGACGGGTGCAGCCTGAGCCTTCTGCCCGCCAGAGCCTTCTCCGCCGCGCGCAGCGCCGCGCCGGCTTCCGCCTCCGTGCGACACTGTATGACGAAGTCGTCGCAGTAGCGGATCAGACGCCAGCCCTGCTTCGTCATCTCGCCGTCGAACGGCGTCATGTAGAAGTTCGTCAGGAGCGGCGAGATGGGCGAGCCTTGCAGCGTCCCGCGCTGCGCCTGAAAGCGTCTTTGATAAAGTTCCAAAGCCTTCGGCGCAAGGATTAAGCCCGCCGCCGCCAGACCGCCAAGCCCCAACACCTTCGCGCTCAACAGACGCCCCAGCAGCGCGCGCTGCGACCAAGCCAGCAACGCGCCGTCCTGCAACAGGCGGGTCGCCGCCGCGCGCTTCGTCCTCTTTTGCGCCTCGGCCTTCCAATCCGACACGGGGTAACTTTCGTCAACGTCCGCTTGCGCCTCTCCCAAATCGCCCACACCGAAACTCTCAACGCCGCTCACGCCCAACTGCCGCGCCGCGTAATCGTCGAGCGACTGGTTGACGCTCTCGCCCAACAGGAGTCGCAGGTTTGCCCAAGCCTCCCTGCCCTGTCGCAACCAAGTCGCACGCACGCGCTGCATCTCCTCCAAAGCCCCCGCGTCGAGCCACGCCTCCACCAGACGCAAGACCTTTCGATCCGGCACGACCTCCGCCAACTCGCGCAACAGAAGCCTGCGGTCAATCGAGCCGAAGAAATCCTCTACGTCCGATTCGACCGTCCACCAGAACCCGTTGGCGCGCGCCGCGAGCATCTGCTGAACAGCCATCTCAACGTTGCGTCCCTGTCGAAAGGCGAAGCTGCAATCATTCAGCAGCGGCTCGACCAGAGGCTCGACCGCGTCCAGCACTGCGCGCTGCGCCACGCGGTCGCGCACCGTGAGAATCGCCAACTCGCGCTCTTTGCCGTCGTCTTTCCTGACCGTCACGAAACGCGCGGGCATCGGCTGATACGCGCCGGACGACAGGCCGCGCCCCAACTCCCGCAGGTTCTCGTGCAGACGCTCTGCAAAGACCTGCAAGCTGACGGCGTCAACGCCCGCCGCGCCCCGGTTCGCGCGCACCTTGCGCCAAGCCTGATAGAGCGCAGGCGCGGAGACGACACGACCGAAAATCTCTTCCCGCATCGTCGCAAAGTTCATAAGACTGCTCACCATGTTCCTTCTCCCCGCATCTCGAACCCGCTCTCAACGACTGCACGGCGACGGCTCGCGCCCGTTGACGAAATACTCTTCCCTGTCGCCGTTCGCACCGGCGCAGTTCTTCTGCGAGTTGATTCTGATCTTCGTGACGTTCGCGGGCCGCGCGAATTCGCCCGCCAGCAGTTCCGCGCGATGGCGACGCACGCTCCGCATGAAGGCGGCGGCCACAGGCGCAGCCACCCTGCCGCCGGTGAAGCCGTCTTCGAGCTTGAGCTTGATCTCGTTCTGCGGCAGCCCGCACCACACGCCCACGACAAGGCGCGGCGTGAAGACGACGAACGTCAAATCCGCCACCATCCCCGTGCCCGTCTTGGCCGCGAGCGCCGCGTCGTTCAGTCCCGCCGCCTGTCGAAACTGCGGCGCGGTGCCCTGCGGTCGCAGAACGTCTCCGAGCATCCCGGTCACGACGAAAGCCGCGCCCGCGTCCGCAACCCTTTCCGCTTGCGCCTGAGCCAACTCCGTGCGCGCGCCGTTGTGTACGAACGATTGATGAAACGAAGCGCGCACCAGCCTGCCGCCGCTCGGAAAGATCGTGTACGCCTGCGTGAGACTGAGCAAAGAGGTTTCAGAGCCAGCCGCGCACGACGCTCCGCCAGCGAGCCGCCGTTGCGACTCTGCTCGCAGGCCGTTCTCCGCGCGCCCTTATGGTCTGTCCGTCAGTCGGCTTACTCATGACTTTGAGGCTCAAGCTAAAGGAAGCTCACACGCCAGCACGTCCGGCGCGGCAAACCGCAGTCGCAGTTTCCTGTCAGCCTCCAACTGCGGGAAGAGCGGCAGACTGCTTTCCACCTCGCGCCCGCTCGATGTCGTCGCGCTCAACAACTCGACCGGCTGCGCCGCGCCGCCAGCCACCTCCTCGCCGATCTTCCGCAAGTCGCACGCGATCTCCGCGAGCGTCAGCGTCGCGCCCGCCTCAGACGGCGGCTGCAAGGTGATGCGCAAGTCCGGGCGACTGGCGACCTCGATCAGAATCTCCCGGTCGAACTTCTGCGCGCGCGGCGGGGCTTGCGCCAGTATCTCGCGGCGAAAACCTTCGAGCGTGATCGCGCGAAAGAGTTTCGCCGTCTCGCGCTCCTGCTCTTCGAGCGCATCCAACCGCCCCTCCTTGACCGCCCGCGCGATTCTCTGCTCGACGCCGCGCCGCGCCTGCTCGAAAGAGTCGCGGCTTTTGCGCTCGCGCCGCAGTTCGCTCTTGGCGCGCGCCACGCCGTTCTTCTCGCGCAGCCGTAGCCGCCGGTCGTACTCGCCCGGCTCCGCCGTCAGCTTGATGGTGAGCGGCGTCACTTCCGTCAACAATAGAATGACGAAGAGCGGGACGTATGTCAGCGCGGTGCTCGGCTCGCTCCGCATGAGCGAAAAGAGCGCGGCGTGTCGCGCCAGAGGCCCACGCGCCGCCCCTTGCGCGTCGGTGATGGTCTTTACTTCCGTCTCTATGTCCGTGCGTATCTGCGCCAGCCGCTTCGTGTTCTCTTCGACCTTCGGCAGCAGTTCCGCCCGCGCGCGCTCGTACTCCGCCTTGGCTTCCTCAAGTGCCTCCTGCTTCTGCCGCGCCGCCGGGCCGTCGCCCTTGACGCCCGAACCGACGCGCCCCTCTATCTCGCCGACCACTGCCGCCTCTTTCTCATCGCGCGCGCGCTTCAGCTCGTCGAGTCTCTTTTGCAGTTCGGCGTTCGCGGCCAACAGCGCGTCCCGCTCCGACTTGAAGCGGGCATCGGCGTTGGCGCGCGCCTGCGCGACAACTGTCTGCCCGTCGCGCTTCATCTGCAACTCGACTTCGGTCTCGAAGAAGCGCAGCAACAGCGGCTCGCCAATGACGATGGCCAGACACACTGCCAGCAGCAGGCGCGGCAACGCGCGCAACTTCTCCCGTTGTCCTTTGCGATGAAACGTGAGCAGGAGTCTATCGAGCACAAACAGAACCACGCCCCAAGCCGCGCCGCCCAACACGGCCACCGCGCCGAGGTTAAAACTCTGCTGCAAGAAGAAGGTGAACGAGACGGTCGCCAAGCAAGGCACGACCGCCATCATCATCCCCAGCGCCGTGAACCGCGCATGATCCGACGGGCAAGCCTTCAGCGTCTCCAAATCCGCCCCCGCGCACCACCACAACAGATGTTTCACACGCGCCAGCAACGTCTCTTTCTTTTCCTCACTCGCCATTATTTCTCCCCCCGCCAACTCTCTCCCCGACACACACGCAAATCCGAACTGCTTCGACTCGTCTCGCTCGAGCATTCATTCCGCTCTAGCCAGTAGCGGCAAGCACGCGAACACTCCGACCACATAGCCAACGCTTCGGCTTGTGTTTGATCTTCGAGAGCGCATTTCGATTGCGATAGACGGTCGCAATGATCCTGTCCCGCACCACGACGACGACCGTGCCGACGAGCCGCGCCAACGTCTTTTCGCTCCCCACCGGCAAATCCCTCTCGCCGAGGAAGAAGAACTCCGCCCCCGCGCAATGCTCGCGCCGCCCGAAACGCAGCACGACGGCGACATCGCCCACGTCCAGATTCCTCTGCGCCATCCGCCTCGCCGCGTGCCGGCTGACCGTGTACTTGTTGATGAACATCTTTTGCGCCTCCGGTTTGAATTCACCGTTTCAAACGGCTGCGCGCAGCGTAATAAAGACGGAATGGCTTTGTCCGAATGGGCAGGTTTGTCGGCAGGCTTGCTGAAAAAAGAAAGGTTGCTCAAAAATCGAGCAACCTTATAAATCCCCTGTTATTCGTGGGCCTACTCAAAAATTATTCTGTCCGGCTCGAGGTTCTTCAACCCGTAAACGGGTTCTACGTTTCTGCGATTTTTGTTGAGGTTTACCACTAAAAAATCATCACGCACCGTTACGCCTTGAACACGATTTTTAATCACGCTGATAGACTCGCTGATTGTTTTCTTTACTAAAGACAGGGCGTCGCTGTCGCTCATGTTCGGGCTTTTTTGCTTGAGAAATCGGTAGTTCAAAAATTTCAATGACTCTTCTCTGAGTAAGATAAAATCCTGATAACCGCATTCGTTGCCGTGCGCTCTGGAAATCATTCGACAGACCGCGTCGAAGTCTTCGAGTGAAATTTCATCAACTCTCAAGCACCCGTCCTGCCCGCGGCCCCGCCAACGCAGATACGCGAACATGACATAGACGAAAAAATCGCTGCCGCTGCCAAGGTCAATCAGATGTTTCCCGACTTTGACTTGGCTCTCTTTCAAATCGAAGCTCAGGTTAAATCTCTCCAAGTTCTCCTGAGCCTTGTCCACGTAATCGTCATATTCCATCTGCTGCTTCAACATCTCCGAGCCGACCCCGCTCAGTCGAATAAATCGAATTTTCGCCAGATGGATTTCGATGTCGTCCGTGGTCAATACGCTTCCGTCAGCTTTGGTTTTCGGTTTCCCGCTTGGATCGAGGACGGGTTCAAACTGCCGCGGTTTGTAGAAAAACTTCGGCGCGCCGAACTCGGCCTCTTTACTGACGAGGACGTGCGACATCTCGTCATCTTTCCTGCCGAAGAGTTGCATGGCGGCCATCAAGTAGAGACTCATCGTTTTGCGCCCGCCCGCAATTGAGGCGTGAATCCGCACGCCCCGGCCTTCAGCAATTCGCCTCACGACTTCGCAGATTTGCCTTGCGACATTCGGCTGTCTTCATCATCAAGGATGTCCCGCAACTGATCGTGTTTCCAATCGAACTTCCAGTCAAACCCCGAAGGCAGACCGTCTCGCCTGTTATTCAAAACATGCACATGCTGTTCGTCGAATTCGATCTCCCCGACTTCCGGAAAGTCGCGCAGGAATTTGAAAAACTGCCCGTGCTTTTTATCCAATAGGGACTCGTCAGGCAACAAAGACCCATCAACCTTATTGACTCTGCCCTTCAAAATCGTCTCGTGCCCCTCTTTAGTTGTGATGACGCGAATCTCATGGATGCGCTCGCCGCGCTCCTTCAAGGCCCACAGCGTCTCAGTAATGATGGCCGGAGTGCCGCCCGCGACGCACAGAAGAATCTGTCGCCGCCCGTCCGCCGCCATTTCTGCTAACTTCTGCTCGTCAAGCATTCAGAGTTTCACCCCATGCTTCTTGCGCCCTTTGGCGAGGAACTCTTGGATTGTTTCGTATGCCCAACTGCTGTCGGCTGAAAAGATTTTAGACAGGCGCTCTTCGAGCCACAGCCATTCTTCTTTATTCGCACACTTCAAGACTGCTTCGAGCGCGCTCGGCGCGAGGTCTATGCCGCCGAGCGCGATGTCCGCGAGTTCGGCGCGCAGCAGTGTCTCCAGCCACTCGCGGCGCGTTTCGGCGTCGGCTTCGCTCCGCGCCAGACATTCGCCTAAGCCTTTGGCGAAGCCGTCAACGACGATGGCGATATGGCCGTCCTCATCAACCTCGAAGGCTATCTCGTCATAACCTTTGACCGTCTCGTCAAGCAGCGCGTGATAGATCGCGCCCGCGTTCAATACCTCTCCGCTTTTGGCTAGGCGCGCGGCAGTTTCTCCGAGCGCCCGCAACTCCCTTTCGACCGCGCGCGAGGATTCATGCTGCATGGCCCGCCGGGCCTGCGTCCGGTAAGCGGAAACATTCATCGGCCTGCCGCGCTTGCCCTCTTGCGTCTGCACGGTCAACTCCACGACCGAGATCAGATCGGGCTTGTGCCTGAGCAGGTCTTGAATGATTTGGATCAGCTCGTCCTTACTTTTCCCGGCGAGCATCTTGTCGAGCGGCTCGACGACGCGGAAGCCTTGCGGGTTGTGAACATAGGCGAGCAGCAGCGCGACGACGTGCTTGCAGATGCCGCCCCAGTCATACGGGCAGGTGCAGGAACTCTCCGCGACGCCCTTCGCGTCGAGCGTGACGGAGATTTGATAAGGCTTGTACTCCGAGCCTTCACACTCCGCCCGCAACTCCCGGCCTTGCCGCAGTGGCTCGACCAGCGCGCCGCCCTGATAATAGCTTCTGCCGCGCTCAAAGCTCTTCTCGTTCGCCAGCGCGCGCACTTGTGCTTCCGATAATTTGGGCAACTTCTCTTTTGGCATGAAGTGAATCCACCGCAGAATCGTTTACGAGCGTAATAACGTCCCAAGCTCTGACTGGCTTGAACGCTCTCTTATCTTGGTGTCTTACCTCCTTATCAATCTGATAAAGCGGCACGTAGCCGTCAGACCTTCTATGATAGACAACGATAGCTCCCCAGTTACTCACGATGGCCGGTAGAATTGCTGCATATGCGACTATGCCTACCGGGAAATAATGAATACGAGTGATTTCACCCTTGCCGTATGCACGCAAGCCTTCCAGCACATCTTCAATAATGCTTTGGGCGGTTTTGGCGTCGTCCAGATCACCTGAAGCCACGTTATAAATTAACAGCGTCTTGATAGCTGGCTGTTTCTCGCGCAAGAACTTCTTCACATCATCTTCCGGCTCCGAGTTTCCGCCAACCCGAACACAGATGGCGATCTCATTTTCTCTAGCCGCTCGCTCGATCTTGGCGAGCCTGTTTTTCCAAATCCACCATTTGAGAACTCGGCTAACAAAAAGTCCCAGCAAGAAAAAGATCAGACTGGAGATCAAATTAAGCGCGACACTCTGCATATTCTGATTCCTCTCGCCGCAACTTTCTTATTTGACTCTCTGCAAAAGCCCGAATTCATACCCCATCTCTTCCAACTCTTCGCGGCTTAGAACTTTCCCTTCCGGCGGGCGACCTTTAAGTTTGAAGACCAGCGCGACCGTCCCGACCGTTTGCTTGAACTCCGTGCGATTGACCGCGACCGGATATCCAAGCAGACCTGCCAACAAATCAGCGGTCGTTTGATGGCCTATGGCAGACTGAATCAATTTCCCTTCCAGCCGGAACTTTTGCACCAAAGCTCGCGCCTCCCCCAGCGCCAAGGGTTGATAGATGAAGGTCCCGAAGCTGGTTAGAATGCTCGTGTTGAGTAAGGTAAGTTGCTCTCCGTTCATAACGAAACAACGATAGCGCGGATGAAGAAGGACTCATTATTCGGCAACCTTGCCGAGTGCCGACTAAGCTCGCTGCGGCAATGATTCCTACTGCTTATTCCATAGAGGCAGTCCCTTATCCGTCTCCAAATCAGGCAGTGCGTATTGTCTGCCCTTACGATTGTTTTCGACGAACCATTCGTAAGCCAGTCCATCTACGTGCGGCACTGGGTGAGTCAGCCGATCATGTTCATTGGGATGTCGCGCGCGCGGGTAATGAATCGGGCGGCCAGTCTCGAAGCCAGTCGCGGCTCTTAGGAACGCGGCGATGAAAGAGATTCGCACGAAGTCGGATAGCTTGTCCGGATCAGTTTTCGGCGCACCATCTTGCTGAGCTGTGAGCAAGGAATCTTTATAAGCTTCCCGCACGGCGGACTGATAAGCATTCACCAACTCCTCCGCGTCGGACTTGTCCTTATTGCTTTCATCTTCGACTGAAAAACTATTGCCATTCCTGTAATCAGGTTCGCCAGCGACGCTAAAGCTTTCGTAATACCTGCGCCAGGCCGCGCCGTCGCGCACGTCACAGCCTTTCAGTTCGAGCGTGACGCTGCCGAAACCGAACGGCTTGCCGCCGCCCAGACGGAAGAAATGATCCGGCTCGCCCTTTCCGTCATTCAACCTCAACAGCCACAACAACGCGCCGAATTCGACAGCGGACAAGTTGATAAAGTGCACGTCGAACTCAAACACCGTTCCCCTTTCCACCCAAGCCTGCACCGAGCGGTTTTGCTTGTCGCGTTGCTCGTTTCCATCCGTATCCTGCGGACGGCGATATTCCTTGAAGAATCCTTGTCTCCAATGAGCTTCTTTCATCTCGGAACTGGTCGGCTTATCCCAATGCCCGTCTTTTGCGTTTTCAGAGGACTCTCTAGGTAGATTCGCATGGTGTGGATAAACCTTCCGTCCGCGCAGCCCCTTATCAAGCTGCTTGACCTTCTCCTCGCCGTCTTCTTTATACCTGATCTCATCTGTATAACCTGCTTGCTCATTAGTAAGCCTGTATTCTTGCGCTTTGCCATTTTTATTTTCGGCGACATAGAAACGCCCCTGCTGCGGCTTCGGCGCGCCCAGAATCGCAAGCGGCAAGCCCAACTCTTTTTGCTGAAGCTCGGCATCTTCAGTCAAGGAAGTTACCGCCTCCTCTTTTGGCGTCTTACATTCAATCGCCCCGATGCGAAGCTGTCCGCGATACGCACCCTGTCCTTTCTGATTCACCCATCCGAACACTCTATCTGCTGGAGATAGGTCAGCCAGATTTTGTGCTGGCTGTAACTCTTCAGGAAGGAGTTGCGCGGGCGCAAGCTTATGTAAACGGCGCGAAATTATTACGGGATATAGCTCTGTAACTTCAAAGTCGCCCTTGCTAGAGTTCCACTTCACGCGAGCGTAGCAGAGAGCTTCTTCTTTCAACTCCTCACATGCTAACGGCTCAGTCCCAAGAGCTTCGCTCATCCCTGTCCGTTGAATATGGCGAGACCATTCGAGCGAGTATTTCTCGCCACTTGACTCTTCTTTCGGCGGCGAATCGTAATCCCTTTCGTGCTGTTGGCGATAGTTCTTGATGAGTTGATTCCATGACTCGACATGACGTTGTTCTAGATCGACATGATGCTTTGCATTCTTACCGAAAAAGAATCTTTCATCATGCTTATTCTTCATCGTTTTCCCAGTATTACAGATATAACCTTCGACCTTCTTCGGCTGACTGGAGATTGCTTCCGGTGTCTTTCCGGGCATTGGCCCGAGATTACTTTCCTCGTAAGCCAACTTCATGACTTTCCAATAGGTAAATGGCCTGCGACGATGTTTGAACTGTTCTATCCATGCCCATACCTTACGCGAATGTAGTGGGAGGCCCGTTTCTGGGAGCGTCCTTCTTGAAAGACTAAATACTGGCTTGCCGTTCTCATATTCAAATCTGCCCGTCGCGTACATATCTATCCAAGCAGCGTACTGTGATTGCCTGTCTATTTGTTCTTTTCCATGCACAAACCTGCGCGCGGTTATTTTCGGGCCTCCGTCAGTAGTCTCAATATCGGAGAACCCCGTATAGAAGACTATTTTGCCCGCCTCGATCCGGGCAGGAACGACAAACAAGCCTTCATTAACTTCAGCACGAAAAGCCAATCGCTCGTTGTGCTTAGTAAAGACAGAAAGGCGCGAATTGGTGACGGCTTCGTAGGCGGAGCGGAGCATCCCTTTGACGGCGGTCGGATTGATGTCGGGCTTGCCGCCTGCGCCGACGCGCACGGGGAAAGTTTTGTGGTCTTTCTTCGCGTAGTCTGAGCCTTCTTCTTCAACCTCGACCTTCGCCGTGTCCATCAATAGCAGAGGCGTTTCGACCGTCATCTTCACGCATAGCTTTCCGCTCAGAAGCGTCGCGTGGAATCTATCGTGCCCGCTCGGCTTGCGGTCGCCGAGTTCGCCTGCGAGTTCATTCGGACGCGGCACGGCGGGGACGAAGTTGTAAGGGTTGTGGAATTCGGGCGACAGGGTGGGGCGCTCGTTGGGCATATTTTCTCTCCTCGACTCATCGTTGCGTGTGCTTGGGCGGTTGCCTCTTCCGCGATTGCCTCGTCGGTCGGGCGGGGCGGGGCGCTCTGGATTCCCGGCGGGCGCGGCAGCAGGCGCAGGCGCTTGCCACGGCTGTCCGGCGCGACGGATGCGGCGCGGCTGTCCGTTGTCGAGTTCGAGATCAACTTCGATTTCACTCTCTTGATCGTCGCGCAGTCCGGCGGCAAGCTGGCTGTCGGGGAAGCGATTCGGGATGGTCATCGCGCCCTGCTTATTCGTCCAACTCAAAAGTCGCTTCCGGCTCTTCCCTTCGCCCTGCCAGATGAGTTTGCCTTTGATCGTGTCAGCCATTGTTCGTCTCCCCGGTCGGCGCTATCTCGATGCTCGTCAACCTCTCTTCGGCGACGGCGACGTTGCCGTCCTCGTACTCGCCCAAGTACTCAATCGCCCTGAACTGTGCGCGTTGATTCTTCTTCTTGATGTCTTTGACCGGCACGAAGAAAGAGCCGATGCGGGCTTCGGCAAACTTCGCCCAGCCTTCAGCGTTGGCGGGGTCGAGGCTTTCGCCCCACAGCAAGTAAGCCTGCTCAATCGCGTCAACGATCTCTTTTTCTTCTCCGTTGACTATTGTCTTAAAAGCCTTGGGCTTCGCGCCGAAAAATTCGTGTGCATCATCTTTCACCAGTATTGCCGCCGCACCTTTGCCGTTTGCTTCGTTGAGCCAGCGAAGTTCGGCGGAATCGTTGAAAATCCTGGCCTCGAAGACGCTTTGCCAATCTGCCTTTTTCAAAGTCAGTAGGTCTCTCTCATTCCCCGACGCAACGATGAAATGATTTTCGCTTTCGAGTTTGCCGAGATATGCGGCTCTGGGCGAATAGAGCAGGGCGAATCCCCCGCCATACGCCTTGAAGAACTCCTCTGCGGCTTCGGCCAAAGTTCTGCCGTCAGCTTGCCGCACGAAAAGGTTTTTATCTACGGGAGTTGATTGCTGCTGAGCCATTGTGTCCATTCCTCTTCCAGTTTGCTTTTGAGACCCTTGTCTAAACCGGCGAAACTTCCCTCTGACAAAACCAACCAGTCGTCTCCATCTCTGTTTAAGCATTCCAACTCACCCTTGAGATTGCCTCCTTTGAGACTGATTTGCTTAACTTCAATCTCACCCATGCCGCGGTTCGTGGCGAAGCCGAAGGGCAAGCGGTTTCCGGCAATATCACGTAGGACGAGCAGGAGTAGCATCAGGGCCGGCAGTTCAACGCCACGCAGGCGGTCAAAGTCCAACGTCAGATGCATCTCTTCCCATTCGATTTCTCCCGGCGCAAGGACGCTGTACAGTGCGCCTTCGCTCGCGCCGCCCGTCCAGCGATCAATCGCCACGTGATGATTGATGCGGAAGCGTCTTGAGTCTTTTTTGTACTCATCTATTGGAAGTTTGTCCTCATCTTTGCTCGAAGCGAATTCATCACGCCAATCGTCAACTTCCCTGAGCCTCTTCCAAAGCTCCCATCCGTAAAATGATTCGTCATCTTTTACTCCCGCCACTTCGACGCCGCCCCATTGCTTTGCATTGATTGGTTGCTCCGCGTAGCAGTCATCAACCGCCAGCGCGCCGAGTCCGAGTCTGGAGCTTGGGCTTGACTTGCACTTCCTGTTTTCATCCGGGCTTTTGCCCTCAGCTTTTGATTTGCCGCGCGTGCCGAAGAGTTCCTCAATCAACGGCAGAGCATCAATTTGCTCGTTGAATTTTTTATCCTTTGTGCAGGGGCAATCGTGGAGCAGTGTGCGTATGATTCTTTCGGCGTGGCTGCGGAGCGCGCCTTTGATGGAACTGCCCGGTAGGCAGAGCGCGAGTTTGCCCTTGCCAACCCCGGACGTGAGCGGCAGCATGTCAACGCCGATGCCGTCGTAGCCCGCCTTGACCATCACGGGCAGACGCGGTCGCCAACCGATTTTAATTTCGAGCCTAGCGTTCGCCAGCGGCTTGACGGAATCATTGTTCAATTCATCAATCGTCAGCAGCGTCGCGCAATCGTTGAGCGCTTTCAGAATGTCGAAGCTATCGAGACTCTGTTCCTTGATGACGATGTTTTCAAGTCGCACGCGCCCAAGCCCGCGAGTCTTTGAAGCGCCGAAACGGATTTGCTCATCTTCCAAGGCATTGAGCAAACAGCCGATGATAGCTTTCGTTTGCTCTTTCCTGTTCTTAGATTCCTGCTCTGTTTCTCCCCGTCTATCTTCCTCGCTTTTGCCTTTCGGGTTCGACTCCCTTTTAGCCCCGATCTCGACGTGCATTTCAAAATTCAAACACGTCCCGCGCGGCAAAACAGCGCGGTCGTATTTCGCGCCCTCGGCGGCAGTCCCGTAAAAACGGTCAATGCCCACGCTGTCCCGAACCTCTGTCAGGACTTCATCAGCGCTTTCTACCGTTGCGTCTTCAATCGAAATAAAGCTCGCTTGACCTTCATCGCCGTTTTGAAAGCCGAATACCTCTTTAATCAACGGCCTGCCGTTATGAATTTTGGCGTGGCTGAAATTCTTTTCGCACCAACTTCGCAGGACGCCTGCGATGCTTGTTCCGGCCACGTACCATTCGCCCTTGCCATTCTGCGCGAGGGGTAGATCGGTGTCCGGGCTGTCGCCGTAGCCGCCGACGTGCAGAGGCGTTTGCGCCACAAGCTTGCCCGTGATAGTCAAACGTGAGCTAATTCTTCGCGCCATCTTATTTATCCTTTTCCAGTTCGCGCTTGTGTGCGCGAGCACAGGCATCAAACAAAGCACGGATAGCTTCCGCCCAAAGCTTCTCGTCCAAGCGCAAATCTCTTCCCGTCAAAGTTTTCGTCTCATGCCACGCGTCTTGACTATCTATCTTTGCATCTTTCAAGATTTTCCAAATTGCTTCTCTGCTTTCGACCAGCTTCCTGATGTCGTCTAACTTGTCTTCGCCTTTCTTTTTCTTATCCGGCCACTTATCACACCGGTTTTTGGTTTTCTTCAAACGCTCGATCCAAGAGAGAACCAATCTCCCATCTTCATATTTTTGCAAGCGGCTGATGACGGAACGCAGGCCGCCCACCTGACTCATTGGCGGGACGCCACGCTTGTCATTGCCCTCGCCTTCAATCACGAACCCAAAAATCTTTTCTCTCTCTTCTCGAACGCTGGCAATTTTCAGCACGGCGACCTTCAACTCCTCGCGCCAGACCGTTTCTTCTATCTGTTTGACGAAAGAATCAGCCGCCAGAGAGCCGTCGAAAGATACGGCTGCTTGATCTTTATCCGGCTTGCCGGCTGGCTGCCAACTGTTTATCGGTTGGGTCAGCAGCGGCGGGTTGAAACGAATCCGTCCGTAGCCTTCGCCGCGCCGCTCGCCGACGCCGGAGTTTTCAAGCTCTTGAAGCGTTGTGGCAGCTACCGGCGATGTAACTTTAAATTTCATACACGAGCCTGCGGCCATCGCAATCAACGTCGGACGCGGAAACCCCCAACCTTCGTGCCATGATTCGATGCGGCGGATTTGAACAAGAGAAGAGATCAGCCCCTCGTTGTCTGTGATTAACTTTTCACTTTCCGTGTCTTTGGGGTTAGTCTTCAGCTTTTCCTTGGCCTCTCTGGTAAGCTCGTCGAAACTTTTCAGCGCGCCCGCTCCGCAGACCGTTTCCAACTCGGTCTTAAAATCCTCTACCAGATTCGTCGGTCGGAGATGTTTGTTGCGCAGCAATACGTCAGATTCAAGATAGACAATCAACTCCTCGCCGGGGAGAAGATTTTTTGCTGTCGCTTGGGCGCTCTCCTCTGCTTCATTCTTTCCCTGCTCTGCGATAAGGGTTATACGCGCCAAACCGTAGTCGTCCTTCTTTGAAGTCCCAAGCCGAACGCTCTGATTTTGCTCCCGGCCTAATTCGGCAGCGAGCTTTTCCGCCGTCGCTTTATTCCTGACGCGAATCTCCCCGCGCAGAGTTGTGCCCGCGGCTATGGCTTGACGACTGAAAACGCCGCCGACGTTTTCCGTCGGGCGTTGCAAAGGATCATCCACGACGTTGTGCATCAGGAGCGGCATTGACTTGCTAATGTAGGCAGGTAATTGATCCTTTCCATCATTAGTTTTGCTTGGCACTAAACTCTGGACATAGCCGCCCGGCAGGGCCTTCGTTTGCGGTTTGCCTTTCAGCGATTCTTTCAGTTGGTTATAGATCGTATTTGTTGCCTGAGGGTCATCCTTGTGACTCTTCTTATCAAAGCCGCCGCCGACTTTCTCCTGCGCTAAGACCTTAGGCACAGGCAATCCGCGTTTTCTGCTGCTGTCGATGATTTCCCCTTTCTCATTTTTTCTGGACGTTTTGATTTCAATCGTCGCCGGCGAGATTTGAAAATCGCCGTAGGCGACGGCGTGGAAGAATTCTTTGCCTAGTTGCTTGCCCAAGATTTTCGTGAAGTGCGGCAAGAGATAAGTTCCCGGAATGAAGTCGAGCGACTCCGAAACGTTGCCGAGCGTCGCGGCGACAATCGAAACGGGCGTCTCCAAAGTCAAAGAGAATTCGAGACGCTGCCACCCGTCGTCCGAAGCTGCTTTGGTCAGATCGAAGTCCTTTTTTTCCTCTTTGAACTCAGGCACATCCGGCGCAGGTTTGTCTTTATAAGCTTGCAGGTGTTGAATCGCATCCGGCACGGACATGCCGATCTCTTCAACCGCCAACTCGCAACGCCCCGCGCCGCGCCTGCGTTTGCCGCCGATTCTTTCGACCAGTTTCGCGCTCGCCACGAGCAGGGCCAGAACCGTTTTTTCCCGCTCGGGCGAAACGTCTTCCAATCGCTCAAGATGCAATTCGCACGCGGCTTCCAAGACCGTGCCGCATCGCCCCATCTCTTCAAAGCGCAAATGCTCCGGCTTCGCGGCCCCTGAATCTCCATCTATCTCCACGCCCGGCTTAATGAAAGTCAGAGCGTCAAGATACTTCTGCCTTTGGATTCGGCCACAACGTTTTGTTTCTTCATCCCCGTCTGCCGGTTCAAACGAATTGATTTTCCCTCGTAAGCCTCGATGCAAACGCGCCGGCTGGATTGAAAGTAGCGAGTTGCTGTAAGTTTGTCGCCCACCCTCTAGCCGACGAGCTAATTCGTCTGCATCAATCTGATTCGGCTGCGCGCCGAAAATCAATTCGACAAACTTTTGCCATTCATACTTGTGCTGCCCGCTCTCATCCTTCCCGCCGTCGTCTAAACCAAACGTCAAAGTCTCCATCGCGTCGCGCCAGATGCCGTTCACAGTCTTGGCCGGGACGAACGGAAATCCGTCCGCATCGCGCGCAAGCAGCTTATCCACACTGCCCGGACGCCCCGCGCCCGTGCCGACGTGCCAATCTGAAAGCATCGTTAGCCTGATCGTGAATTTCTCCGGCACGTTATTCATCGTCTTGTTTCTCCGTTCCGTTAGATTGGCGTGCCGCGGGAAAGCCTTGCCAAAATTCGACCACGTCAAGCGCGTCCATAAAATGCGTCGCGTGGACTTCATACTCTTTCCCGTTGTCCTTGCGCATTTCGTCAAAGAACAATCTATCCGTGTCTTTAACAAATAGCTGGCGGAAATTTTTCTCTGCTCCTTTCGACTCGGCTTCGTACCGATGCGCAATCAAATTAACCCGCGCATCAGTTTCTTTTCTGCCTAAGAACAAGGCTTCGCGCAGAGAATGAAGCTGAGTGTTCGGCAGCTTGCGCCTGCCGTCTTTGTCTTTCGCGTGCATCGCGTTGACGCGCCTGCCGAGTTCGCTGAAGTAGCGATGCTCCGCCCAACGTTTACTTTCATCATCCGCGCCCAGTAGCTCTTTTTCGTCAGTTACTATGTAAGGCTTGGCGAAAAGCTCCGTCTCGCCACTATCGGTGGTCAGCTTTGCGCGTATGTCTTTCAAATCGGAGTGGGCGGAATCGTAAAGGATGTGAAAGTCCAGAGCGGAGGACGGGAGTTGGACTTTCTTCTCTTCCTCACCGCTATCAGTCCTGACTTTTGCGACGTGCTTGATTTTCTCTTTGACGTGTTTGGCTGATCTCAAAAGCTGTTCGGCCAGTTCGTAAGCCTGATGAAACGGGAAGTGCGGTTTGACAATCGCCACTCCTGCACAAATCCCAAGCCTGTGGACGGAAGGGTTATCGTCGTCCTTATTTCCAAAAGCATTATTGGCAATTTTGGGAATTACACCTTGCAGCTTTTCAATAACATCCAAAGAATTAAGCTCTATTGTTTCGCCGTCAATACACAGTGTTTTGGAGAGCATGCTCGTCTCTTTTTCAAATTGAGTGAGAAAATCTTTTGTGAACTTGAGCGCGAATCGTCCGCTACATAAAACGGTTAAATCATCGCCGCCGAGAACAAGCGGAACAACCGGAACTACAGTTGTCCCTTCGTAAAAACAGCTCTGCAATTTTTTCAGTGCGTAACCTGCGGCGTTAATAGTGCAAACATCAAGAGCCAAAGAAAATTTGCGATATGTTTCAATGTATTCACGCCCGCCCTTATTTTTTACATACTCATCGAACGCAAGGAAAATTTCACCCAAGCCATTTCCATCCGCATGAATTACTGCAAGCCAGTCCGTATCAGGAAATGCCAATTCAAATTTTGCCAAGTCCGTTGGTAAGGTCAGAGCAAACGTCTTTTCGAGTAAGTTAACAATTCTACCCTTATCAAATTTGTGCTTATCTGCAAGCTTCCCTTTTTCTTTAGCCAAGAGTTGGCGCTTGGCTATTGTCAGCCTCGAAAATGCAAATACATCTCTTCCCTGTTCATTCCTGAATTCAATTATTTCGCTGGCTGGCAAGCCGCTCGTGGCGCAGGGCGCGACGAAAGGCAAACGCTGGAAGCGCTGCTCATTGCCGGGCATTTCGTGGCGCAGGCGCTCAAGCTTGCGGTGGACTTCGCCGATTGCCTCGTGCAGCTTGAACTTGCCCTCGGCGTTTTTCTCCTCGATTGTGTCAAAACTGATTTCACTGATCGCGCCATGAACTGTGAGTCCGGGCATCTCTCGTAATGCCGTCCGTGTAACTTCGCGGATGATCTGTTTACTGATGGTTCTGTGCTCATCGTCATCAACCAGCAAAATCGCTTTGCCCGAAGTTGCGACAATGACTTCAACCTTGTTGCCGTTGCCTATGTGCGGGTTTGCCTTTTCATCAAGCAGATTGCGACGCAGAACGTTGACATCGTCATGGTAAATCTGTTTGCCCGTATTCGTAATATTTTCAACCGCCTTCAAAACCGTCCGCGTGCCGACGCGGTAGGTCAGTTCGGACGCGCCGACGTTTTCGCGCAGCTTGTTGGTGGCGAAGATGTAGCGCTGATTGCTTGATGTTTCAATCAAAACGACATGCATCTCGTGTCTCCTCGTCTCTAATTGCCCTCAAACGCACAGCCTACAGGCTCTGTGCCCGAAAATGATTTTCGGCAAACTTGCTCAACTTACTTTCAAGCCGCGCACAGGTAACGTCCCAAACCGAAGGCTGTCTCTTTACCGAGTTGCAGAAACTCGCCCGCGACGATGATGGGCAACAGTTCTTCAAGAGCCGCGCCGCGATAGGTGAGTTCGCCTAAGAAGCCTTGCATGGGAGTCTTGTCTTGATGCCGGTTCGAGTAGCGCGTGAAGCGATGCATCCATATAAATTCATTCGTCGTCCGAACCGTCGCGGCTTTGGCGATCAAGTTCTGATAATCATAGATGAGCGGCGCGTCGCCGTAGAGTTCAAACAGTCGGGAGATGCGCCACGAGAGGCGTTTGAACAGTTGTTCGCAAGTGATGCTTTTGAGCACCTCTCCGTTGATCTCGACCCACGCCGGCGTGATGAAGAGCAGAGTCAACGAATCCCGGATGTCGAATTGTAGTAATCGCCGTTCGATCAAGTCGTGCAGCGTCGTGACCTCCTGTTTATGCGGCGCGATGCGCGTCGTTTGCGGTTCGCTTTTTTGCGGCGTGTAGATGCTGAAACACTCGTTGCGCTCGTTGAGGACGAGAACTTCTTCCAACTCGAACGGCGTGCGGGCAGAGCCTAGTCCGTGCTGCCCCATCAGTTCGACGGCGTAAACGATGTAGGGCAACCGGGCGATGGCGGTCGAGCCGAATAACGTCAGACCGAAACTAAGTTGCGCCCCAGCCGTCACAGGGATGTGCTTTTCGAGCCACGCGCGCCTACTGTTCTCAGTTGTCAGGGCCGCGCCGGAGACGGCGGGTAAAGGCGGTTGAAAGATAAATGGACGCGGCGGGTCTGGTTGTTTTGACTTGCTGTCGTTTGGCAGCGCGCCCGGCTCGAAGATGGGTGGATAAAGGCAGGCTTCGGCGAGCAGGCAACGGCGGCAGTCTCGATGCTGCACGGAGCAGGCAATCGCCTTGAGCGCGTGGCCGAAAGAGCCGCGCAGGGTAGAGCCTAAAAAGGTGGGCAGCAGGGTATCTCTACGTGCGCGCAAACGGAATTCGTAGCGCGCCAGAGGCAAAGCTCTGAGATCGGATAGGGCAAGGCTCAAGTGCTCTTCACCCTTCTGTTCTGATTTAGTGAGCTTTAACGACTGTGCTCCGTGTTGGCGAAGCGTTTAGAACTGATGTGACCCGGCGAAACAACCCGACTGAAGAGAAATCGAGCGCACAGGATAGTGGTTAAGTCGTAATTTTGCAAACAAATTTTCTTCGTCAAAAGAGCGGGCCGCGGGCGGGTGTTAATTTTGGGAAAGGCAAAGGCGTTGTCGGCTCACAAGCAACCTCACTCTATTTCACGATTCGCAATCTCAGCCGCGTTCGCCGCCGAAAGCCGTTGATATACCTGCGCCGACAGCCAGGCGGCCACGGCCTTTTGGAAGGCGGGGTCGTTCATGTAACGCGCAAATATCTCCACGTTCTGATCCATCCGCTCGATGAAAAGCGTTTCCAAGAAGCTGTTAAAGACGAGCGAGAATTTGTCTTGGGAGTTGACCTCGGCGGCCTGCCGTAACGTCTCGTGCGAGACGGCGGCTTCGACTATCTGATCGAAGAACAGTTGGTCGGCTTCGGTGAAGTCCGTGCCGAAGCGCTCGTTGATTAAATCTATCAGCTTGGAGAGCGCGACAGGCTGTTCTCTCACGAGTCCGCTGCCGACCTCGCTCGGCCCGTCGAGCGCCGCGCCACGGCCTAAGCTGATTGAGCCTTCGCTGATCTTTTGCAGCCGGTAGTATTGGAGTCGCACCTCTTCATCGAAATGGTAGCCGGGGCCGCCGCGACGCCTCGGAAGCTTCGTGACGAGGTGGCGGAGAAAAGTGTAGAGCTGCTCAAGGTCTGAGTCTTGATAAGGAATGATTTGGCTTAGAAACGAATACAGGTTGCGAAACGCCTGAACCTTCCCGCGCCAAAGCTCCGCCTCCTCCTCGTTCTCATCGAGCAACGCACAGAAGCGATCAACCGCCGGATCGAGTGCGGCGTTCATGGTGCGGTGGTCGGCGGCGCTCTGCCGAGCCGTGGGCTTGAAATAGACGGCGCAAAACCGCTCAACTTCCTCTTGGAGGTAAACGCCCGCGCGGTCAAGCTCCATCTTAATCTCGTACATCCGAGCCGGGTTAACGTCTTCACCCATCTCCGCGCCTTCGTAGTATTGCGCGAAGGCCGCCCGAATCTCTTCGCGGTCGTTAACGAAGTCCAGAACAAACGTATCTTCCTTGAGCGGGTGCGTGCGGTTCAGGCGCGAGAGCGTCTGGACGGCTTGGAGACCTGCGAGCCGCTTGTCAACGTACATCGTGTGCAGGAGCGGTTGGTCGAAGCCCGTCTGGTACTTCTCGGCGACGAGGAGCACTTGATAAACAGAAGTGGCGAACACGTCCGGCAACTCTTTCTCGCGGACGCCGCCATTCATCTTCTCTTCGGTGTAGGTGACGCCCGGAAGCTCGTCGTCCTCGACCGTGCCGGAGAAAGCGACGAGCGTTTTGATGGGATACTTCTTCTCCGCGATGTAGCGGTCGAAGCTTTGCTTGTAGCGGACTGCTTCGAGCCGCGAGCCGGTGACGACCATTGCCTTGGCGCGCCCGCCGACACGGTGGCGCGTGACGGCGTTGAAATGTTCGACCATCACCTCCGTCTTCTGCGCGATGTTGTGCGGGTGCAGGCGCATGAAGCGCGCGAGGGCGAGGGCCGCCTTCTTGCGCTCGACGTGCGGGTCGTCCTCGCACGCCTTGAGCAGCTTGAAATAGGTCGCGTAGGTCGTGTAGCTCTTGAGCACGTCCATGATGAACCGCTCCTCGATGGCCTGTCGCATCGTGTAGCGGTGGAAGTGCTGGCGGTCGCGCCCGAAGACGGCGAAGGTTTTATACTTCGGCGTGGCGGTGAAGGCGAAGAAGCTCAGGTTCTCCTGACGCCCACGCTTGGCCATCTCGCGGAAGAGTTCTTCCATGCCGGGCGCGGCTTCCTCTTCCGCACGGCGGCGTGCCGCCTCGCGCAACTCCTCGCCCCCTAATACGCCTTTCAACTCTGTCGCGGCTTCCCCGCCCTGCGAGCTATGCGCCTCGTCCACGATGACGGCGCAGCGACGCGTTGGCAGAACGCCGCCGCCCTGACCTTCGCGCTCTTCCGCCATCTTGAGCAGTTGGCGCGAGACGAACGGGAACTTTTGCAGCGTGGTGATGACGACGGGCACGGCGTTCTCCAGCGCCCCGGCCAACTGGCGCGAGTCCTCATCAATCTTTTGTACAACGCCCTGCCGGTGCTCGAACTGATAGATGGTGTCCTGTAACTGCCGGTCGAGTACCGTGCGGTCTGTGACGACGACAACGCTGTCAAAGACACGCTCGTCGCGCTCGTTGTGGAGAGAGGCGAGGCGGTGCGCGAGCCACGCGATGGTGTTGCTCTTGCCGCTTCCGGCGGAGTGCTCGATCAGATAATTGTGGCCCGGCCCTTCAGACCGCGCCGCGCTTACAAGCATGCGAACGGCTTCGAGTTGATGGTAGCGCGGGAAGATCATCGCCTCCTTCTTGACCTTCCGCCCTTCGTCGGTGCGCACCTCCTCGGTTTGTAGGTGAAGGAAACGCGCGAGCAGGTCGAGAAGGCTGTCGCGTTGCAGGACTTCTTCCCAGAGATACGCCGTGCGGTAGTTGCGCCCTTCGGGGTCGGGCGGATTTCCGGCCCTGCCGTCGTTCCCCTTGTTGAAGGGCAGGAAGTGCGTCGCCGCTCCGGCGAGGCGCGTCGTCATCCAGACCTGCTCGGTGTCAACAGCGAAGTGTACGAGCGTGCGGCGTTTGAACTCGAAGGGAGTCTCGCGCGGGTCGCGGTCGTGACGATACTGCTCGATGGCGTCTTCCGCCGTCTGATTCGTGAGAGGGTTCTTGAGTTCGAGCGTGGCGACGGGTATGCCGTTGACGCTCAGCGTCACGTCGAGCGTCTTCGTGTGGCGTGAGCTGTAGCGGAGTTGGCGCGTGAGTCCGAGACGGTTGGCGGCGTAGCGCGCGTCGAGTTCCGGGTTGAGGCCGTGGGCGGCTTTGAAGTAGGCGACGCGGAGCGTGCGCCCGTAGCACTTGAAGCCGTGGCGGAGCGTCGAGAGGCTGCCGTGCGCGTCCATCCACTTGGTTAGGTCTGCGACGATCTGTTCGCCGGTGTTTGCGCCGAGCAGGGATTCGAGCCGCTCCCACTCGCGGGCCTGCGTCGCGCGGATGAAGCTCGTAACCTCTTCGGGAAAGACCGCGCGTTCCAGATCGAAGCCTTTGCGCTCGACGCCGACGTAGCCTTTGGCGAGCAGGTCGGATTCGATGACCGACTCGAAGGCGGCCTCGCGGTTGGTGAAGACTCTCATATCCACCTTGTAGGGGCAGGGCTTGTCCCTGCCCGTTCTCCTCTTGTAGGGGCAGGGCTTGTCCCTGCCCGTTCTCCTCTTGTAGGGGCAGGGCTTGTCCCTGCCCGTTCTCCTCGTTACAACTGAAGTCTAAAACGGCGGGGGGGGGGGGGGGCCCCCCCC